>Ga0115007_10001733_pt1 | contig 13877 bp, 13 predicted proteins | sample ArcOceMetagenome_2_FD_87166 | JGI IMG/M metagenome (GOLD analysis project Ga0115007, IMG submission 87166) | Marine eukaryotic phytoplankton communities from Arctic Ocean - Arctic Ocean ARC135M Metagenome | ecosystem: Environmental > Aquatic > Marine > Oceanic | place: Arctic Ocean | collected... | reverse complement strand
TACTTAGGATGTTTTCCAAATTTGTGTTCTTTTGTTTTTTTACTTGTTTTATGAAAATATAATGGTTTCCAAACATTATATTCAAAAGTTCCGTAAATAGGATGCTTGTTCGAATTCATAATTATAGTTATAAATATTATTATGAATTATTCTTTAAATCAATTTTTGTTAGTAAAGGGATTAATAATGTAAAAATTATTAAAAAACTTAATTGGAGTAAGCCAATCCGCCCATACCACTCATGACACGGAGGACATTGTAGTTAGTGGCGTAAACGCGGACTTTGGCGGTTTTGGTGCCACCAATGGCGTTAGAGCTGACAACAAGTTGAAGAGAAGCGTTATCGATTCTGGACATGTTGCATGTGCCGGATGGTTGGTGTTCTTCGGGGCGAAGAGCGAAGGAGTAGACGTTAATACCTGTGTCGGGGTTTCTGGTGTGGTGTTGGTAGGGTTGGACGAGGTCGAAGTATGTGCCTTCACGTTCAGAGAAGCGGTCTTGACCGTTGAGTTGAAGTTTAGCAGTGACGACAGGGTTTTGACCCCAGCAGTGCATGTTGAGTGCACATTCGGCAAGAACAAAGGCACCGGCATCAGAGACAGTGGAACCTTGCATGGCATCAGATTGGAGACCAGTATCAACGCTGGGGTTGCCAGTAGTATTGGCAAGACCTTCACGGTTTACGCTGGCTGGGTGAGGACCTTGGTCGCCAGAGGCAGATTCGGCAAGAGGGTCTTGGAAGAGACCGGATGCAGTGATAAAGTCGTTGTTAGCTGGACCGTTAGTTCCTTGGATACCGTCGGAACCACTGAATGCACGGATGGTATTGGGTAAAGCATCAACGGAGTCGGTGTAGTTGAAGGGTTGGGCACCGAGGGCACGTTGTAAAAGAGCACCAGCTACTGTTTGGGAGCAGTAGTCGACGTGGGAATCAGGTTGGACAACCCAGACGAGTTCTTTACATGGGTGGTTAAAGTTAAGTTTAACTCTGTTGGCGGCGGAACCGATGGATTCATCACCAGTGAACTGGAGTTGTTCAATGAGGTATTCATGGGGGTTTTGGGCCATACGTCTGCGTTCATCAGTATCAAGGAAGACGTAGTCAACGTAGAGGGAAGCAGCAACAAGGGATTGTTGGTAAGCTCTGGTTACTTTTAAATCAGTACCGTCAGCACCGTCAATGGAACCGACAGATTGAGCAGCGTACAAGCATTGGTCAATTGGGTTAAGTTCGAGGTTAATTTTAACTTCGTGGTATTGAAGAGCGATCAAGGGAACGGCAAGACCGGGGTTTCTGCAAAACCAGAATTGAAGGGGAACGTATAATGTGGTTTCGGGTAAAGCGTTTCTTGGTGTGCACGTGGCACCGGGAACATCACTGGCGGCACATGGACTGTCTACGTTGGAAAATTCTGGGTCTGTCAAGTAAGTTAATTCAGTAGTTTGACCAACCATTTTGTTGTAACCACGTTCGCATTCAGCGGTAAGGGTAAGTTGGTTCCAGATGTGCATCCAGTCACCGTATTGACGGTCGATGCGTTGGCCACCGATTTCAACTTCAACCATGTTGATAAGTTGTTCACCGGGGTAGTCTAACCAGCGGGCGTAGACACCACCACCAGTGTTGGCTAAGTCTTGACCGATTTCGGGTAAAGTGACTTGTAAGTATGTTCTGTAAGCAAGGTCACCATTGCGGCTGATGGTGCATTGAACACGACGACCAAAGTCGGCTTGACCGTTAAAGGTTTGTTCGATGGATTCCATAGCGAAGTTTGTATGGCGTCTGTAAGTGACTTTCCAGAAAGTGATTTGTGGGTTACCTGTAAGATAGACATCTTGGGCACCGTAAGCTACTAGTTGCATTAATCCACCTCCCATTTTATAATATTGCTAAAGAAAAAAAATTTTGAAAAAACTAATTAATTAATTTTTTTCATTCAAAATATGTTCCAAATTTAAATTTTTACTTAAAAAATGCTGTAAATACTTATCTAAATATACTTCTTTTTTACCTTCATGATTTTTTTTAAATAAATAGCAATTATTTTGTTTTTTTATTGTCCAACCATCTTCCAAAGCATTGAATAAAAATGCCATTTTTTGCAACTGTATTACGTCTATGTTTACATTATCTCTTTCAATAGTAAGGTTAATATCCATATTAGGTTTTTTTAAAAAAAATACAAAAGAATAACTTAAATTAATTATACCGATTTTATATTTATAAAAATATCAAATAATAATGTATAAGAAATATGTTTAAGCCTAAACCAAAGAAAAAATTAGATGTTAATAAAAATTCAATGATTACAATAGATAATAAACATAGTGAAATATTAGAAAATATACAACAAGAAGAAGAAGTTGAATTACCTAAATTGCAAGAAAAAAGGAAAAAATTACAAAAACAAATTCTGGGCTTAAAAAATCAAGAAAATACTATTGAAAAAATACTGGAATTAGAAGATGAATTTGATAAAATCAAGAAAAATATAAGCAAAATTAAAAGAGAGAAGAAAAAATATCTTTTAGATAACAGTAAGTATATTTTTGACTACTTTGAAAAGAAAAAGGAAATCAGTGAAGGAACTGGAAAAAAGCGAGTATTAAATTCATTTTTTAACAAAGAAGAACCTAACAAAAAAATAATGAATAATGATAATAACAAATATTTATCCAATGTTGATATTAATTTTCTTGAAATTAATGATTTTATTATTGAAAAAGATAAATGTTCTAATTGTAGAGGAGAGTTGATTCCAATTGATTATGAGGGTGTAAAAATATGTAATAAATGCGGAAAACAAGAAACTTATTTGATTCAACATGAAAAACCTTCCTATAAAGAACCACCAAAGGAAGTATGCTTCTATGCCTATCGCAGAATTAATCATTTTAAAGAGATTCTCTCTCAATTTCAAGCAAAAGAAACTACGCAAATTCCTGATGAAGTCATTGAAAAAATTAAACTTCAAATTAAAAAGGAGAGAATAACATTGCTTCATTTAACTAACAAAAAATCAAAGGATATATTGAAAAAATTAGGATATAATAAATATTATGAACATATTTCTTTTATTAAAGATAAATTAGGCATTAAACCACCTATTATGACACCAGAACTAGAAGAAAAATTATGTAATTTGTTTATGGAAATAGAGAAACATTATCCAAAACATTGTCCAAGTGATAGAGTTAATTTCTTGAATTATTATTATGTTTTGTTTAAATTATGTGAATTATTAAAAGAACGTAAATTTCTTCCATATTTTCCTATGTTGAAAGACCCAATAAAACGGATAGAACAAGATATTACTTGGAAGAAAATTTGCAAAGAATTAAATTGGCAATTTATACCCACAATTTAATATTTCACAACTTTTGGTGATATATTAAATACAGTAAATATGGGAGATTTTTGTAAGTCTAATTTTGATTACATAAAAAACCCAAATGATTACATAAAAAACCCAAAAACCCCATTATTAACACAATAATTATTTTAATGCGATTATGATAATACTTTGTTAGTTATATTATAATTATTGACACGTAATTTTACAAATGATTACAAATGATTACAAATGATTACAAAAAATCCCCAAATGATTACAAAAAAATCCCAAAAAAATCCCAAAAAACTACCTTATTAACGCATTAATTATTTTAATGTAAATATGCTAATAAGTTTTGCGTTATATTATAAATATTGTGACGTATTTTATAAAAGACTTACAATAGACTTACAAAAAAACTACATTTTGAAAGAGATTTTGGGAGATTTTTCGTAAACATTAAACGGAGAGAAAATCTCCTATTTAAAATAGTTACAAATAGATGTTTTATTAACACACTCATTACAAGTTATTTTTATGTTAATAACTTATAACTAATGACACCAATATATAAATGTTTACAAATGTTTACGAAAAAATCCCCAAAAAAAACGAAAAAAACGAATATTATATTTTAAACGTTGTAATCATAACAAATAAATATATTAGAATAAAATATTTACACGACCAACGGAAAAACGACAAGTAATGACTACAATAGGACTACAAAAAAATCCCCAAAAAAACGAAAAAACGAAAAAACGAATGTAATAAATTATTTACAGAAATAACGAAGAACACGAGTAATGATTACAAAAATTTCTATTTTCTCTCGTTCTTTCTCTCTTTTATAAAAAAAGTTAATATTTTTTACCAAAACTTTTTTGAAAATCTGAAAACTGGACATTTTAAAATGTCCAAAATCTAATATATGAAAAAAGTTTCTGAAAAAAACGTGTGTTTTTGATTTGTCTAGAAATATGTAGGAGAAAAATGAATTATTCTGTTTTTATTTATTAGCATAAATTTTTTAATATTTGTAAACTATTTAGGACGATTTTTTTGTAGTCATTATATATATGAAAAAAAATCACCAAATAGAAAATAATAAAAGATATATTTGTGAAAGTTGCTCTTATTATACTAATAAATTATATGATTATAATCGTCATTTATTAACACCAAAACATAAAATGACTACAAATGACTACAAAAAAGTCGTCAAAAAAACGAAAAAAAACGAAAAAAAATTAAATAAAAATATTGTTTTAAATGATAAATATGTAAGAAATAACAATAATATACTTAATGATTTTTATACACCAATCAAAAAAAACGAAAAAAACGAAAAAAACGAAAAAAACGAATCTGAAAAAATTATGAAAAAATATAGTTGTAAAATATGTTGCTATTATACAAATAGAATTATAGATTATAATAAACATTTACTTACGAAAAAACATCTTGAAAAAAATGGTAATTATGAAAAAAAAGAATTGTTTATTTGTGAAAATTGTAATAAAAAATATAAAAATAGACAAAATTTATATAGACATAAAAAAATATGTGAACAAAAAGGAAATGAATTACAAGAATTAAATGATAATAATTCAGTTGAAATAAAAAATATATTAAAATCTATATTAGAAGAAAACAAACTATTGAGAGAGAAAATATCAACATTAGAATTGAATAATACAACAATTAATAATAATAACAAATACACAATTAATATGTTTTTAAACGAGAAATGTAAAAATGCAATGAACCTTGACCAATTTGTTGAAAAACTTAAAATCACACTGGATGATTTACAATACACAAAAAACAATGGATATACTAAGGGTCTTTCCAATATATTTATTAAGAGTCTAAATGATATGGAAGTTACAGAGCGTCCTATTCATTGCACAGACCAAAAACGACTACAATTCTATGTGAAAGATGAGGATAAATGGGATAAAGATAAAGAAAATAAAAAAATAGATAGTTCTATAAAGGAAGTAAGTAAGAGACAAGTAAAAAAACTTCAAGAATGGGTAAAAGCAAATCCAGATTTTACTCAATGTGATAAGAAATATGATGAATATTTATCATTAGTACAAGGTATATCACAACCAGATGATGATAAAAATTTGAAGGATGTAAAAAAGAATCTTGGAGAGAATATTAAATTAGAAAAGAAAGAATATATATAAAGTATCAGCATCAAATTTTTTAAATCCCTATAACTAAGGAATTAAAAAATTAAAGATTATTATTTATTTATATTCTGGGGAAACCAACTAAGTTACCACCGATACCGAACCCAGCACCTTTTCTGGCGGCAACAGCCATACCTGGAAGGTAAGCATCAAGAGCACTGAAAGTAGCAGCGGCAGTTAAGGCAATGAGTAATACTTCATCAATGCTGATGTTACGTTTGGGGATAACGTAAGCGGCAATGGCAACCAAAACACCTTCAATCATATATTTGATAATACGTTTGGTTAATTCAGCAATATCGACAACAACGTTAACTTCTTTAAGAATTTTTTGTACGGCATCTTTAACTTGTATCATTCTTATAATAAATAGTAAGAAAAAAAGAATTTGAATTATCAATATAAATTACGAATTAAAAAACTTAAAGTGGAATCATACAATTAGTATATATGAGTTTCCCAAAAAGAACAAATGAAAACGGCATAACAAATAGTAAATATGTCGACCTTTTAGATGAAGATAAACCACTTTCTGGTCAAAAATTTGCATGTGTTTCATTTGTTAGTCCTGAGAATATTTTAAAACAAAAAGACATGTTCTATTTTCAAAACTTCCTAAAACATTTTGATTTCGAGAAAAGTTCTAACAAGTTTGTTCAGTTCTTAAATTTTTTGTCTTATAAATTTACTTTAAATTTCGAATCTGTAATTAAGGAATACAATGTATTTTTGAAAGAAGAAAAAGAAAAGTTATTAGAAACTACAATTGAGGATGACTACAAAAACTTTCTTGATAAATACGAAGAACAAATAGAAACTGATTTTAATAAACAATTTAACTTTCAAACTTCTGTAAGAGGATTGAAGATTAGGGGTGTTTTTCCTACACAAGAAGAAGCTGAATTGCGTTGCAAGATGTTACGTGAAGTTGACCCTAACCATAATGTATATGTTGGTCCAGTAGGTATGTGGATGCCTTGGGAACCTGAAGCATATAAAACAGGTCGTGTTGAATATTTGGAAGAAGAATTAAATGAAATTATGCATGAAAAAGAAAGAAATGAAAAACAAGCAAAACAAGAATTCGAAACACGTGTTAAAGAGACTAAACGCCGTGCTATTGAAGAAAATGTTAAATTAGCAGAAGAAAGTGGAAACAAGTTGACCCAGAACATCACAGAAGATGGTGATTTGGTTGGTGTTAAAGGTTCTACAACTACTGAACGTAATCTTGAAAATACACAAGTATCTTCTGCTGATATTCGCAAAGAATTGTTTGAAGGTGATAACATTTTGACAAGCAAGAAAAAATAATTGATAAATAGTTGAATAATTAATAGTTTTTATATTTTAAATAAATTTGTAAAATATAAAATAAATTAAATTTAGTAACCACAACCTATACAGTCACTTTCAAATACACAATCTTCGTATCTTGGACCAGGATATTGACAACCCCAACGTCCGTTTCCTATGCTTACACAACCAGTTTTACATGGTGTACTAAACCAACGCCAAGGGTTATACCAAACAAAAGGACTAGGATATATATATGCTCTTCTATGACCTCCCCATCGTGTTCTAGGAAATCTTCTATTTCCACCATGTCCACCATGTCCACCATGTCCACCATGTCTACCACGTCTACCACGTATACCACGTCTTCCACGTCTACCACGTCCACGGAATTCTTCAGAGTCATCTTGTGTTGAAAATAAAAAGTATGCAGAAACAATTAGTAAAATAATAAATAAGCTTGTAATTTGAACCATATATACAATATCATATAAAAAATTGATTAAAATTAGTTTTTCTAAATATAACAAAACAAAACAAAACAAAACAAAATGGTTTGTCGTTGTAGTTCTGAGGATTGTAACAAAAAACTAAAACTGTCAGACATGGAATGTCGTTGTAAAAAAATATACTGTTTGAAGCATCGTCTTCCAGAAACGCATAATTGTGATTTCAATCATGCTAATGTAAACCCAATTAAGTTGGAATCTTGCATTGCTAAAAAGGTAATTGAAATATAATATTTCTATAATAAGTATTATATTTTAATAGATTATTTTTACCATTTATTTTTTTTAACATTGATGCGTGTAGCATTTTTCTTTTTATTTATTTTATTTGGGTCAAACGTTTCACCATCTTCTTCATCAGATTGTAAATCTTTGGATAAGTCCCAATATTCTTTTGAACCAAGACGAAAATTGTTGTGAGAACTTGCTTTATACCAAAAGATTTGGTCTGATAATTTATTGGACTTAGCATTGTTGGAAATAACTAAGCATTCATAATTTTCGGTACATTGGTCCATAACTTGACAGAAACTTTCAAATGTGGGAAACATACCAGCATAATTTTCATAGATGCGTTTGCGATTAGCGATATATGGTTCTCTTAAAATAAATGTATAATCAATATTTGTTCTTAAATTAGGAGGAACACCTAAAGGGTATTGCATTGTAATGATAAGCATAATCTTCCAATGTCTTCCATTCATAAAAATTAATCTCATAACTTTTTCACGAGACCATGAGTTATCATACAGACAATCATCCATAATAACAAATGCTCTTGGGTCAATATTGGAAGGTCTTTTGTATGCTACTTCTTCCTTTTTAATTTGTTTTAAAACAATCTTTTGTCTTTTTAAAATATTTTCAATAATAGCGGAGTTGTATTCATCGTGAATAAATAACTTTGGAACAATGGTACTGTAAAACCCATTACTGGCTTCTGTTCCCGAAATAACAGTTCCTACAGGAATATCTTGATGATAATAAAGTAAATCTTTAACTAAATATGATTTACCAGTGTCACGTCTTCCAATAAGAACAATAACAGGTCCTTTATTTTCATTTGGAGGAAATCTAATTTGTTTCATATCAAATTTTTTTAATTCAAGGTTCATAATTAATACAAACCTTAAAAAAATGTATAAATAACGAATATATATAATAAGTTTAAAACATAATAAAAAATTATTATTATAGGACATTATGTTTAGCTTGTTTTATGAAAAAAATAAAAATAATGAACTTTTCAACTCTTCAAGAGAAGTTGTCAATGTAGACTCCATACAAAACTATATTCCACTGTATAATAAGTTTTTTTCCTTAACCAAAGACAACTATAATTCATTTAATCTAAATGAAACAAAACATATTGAAAAAATATTAGAAAAACAGACAGAAAATTCTTATAAAATTAAACTTTCCACAAAGAGTAATGTAAATTCTTTTTTTAAATTCTCTCCTCTTATGGACCCGTTGAAATTTATGATAGGCAAATATAATAATAAAAATATTATAGAATTACCTAAGTTTAACGAAACAGATATATCTAAAGAGTTAGAAAAAATATATGATACAAATAATGCTGCTTATACTGATGGATTTTTCTATTATTTGAGTAGTCAATTGCTAAATAATCATAATTTTTTACATGGAATAGATTTCTATGGTTCTTTTTTATGTATAAAAAATGAATACAAGATAAACATTTTTGATGATGCTGAATATCTGTATGATTCTACTTTTTTTAACCATAATAAAAATAAGTTGTTCAAAATTGAAGAAACACATGAAGATAGAATATTAAAATATGAAACCCGTTCAAATAAAAAACGAATTGAATTTCTTAAAACATTAAATAATAGAAATCTCTCTTTGAATTCAGTTCAAGACTTTGGTGAAATGTTTGAAGTTGTAGACCTTAATGAAAAAACACAAGATAGTTCGAGTAATGTTCAAGTTCAAGATGTTTCATCTAATAACAACGATTATTCAATAGTATTTGAATATTTGAACAATTGTAAGAGTTGTAAACAACATGGTTCTATATCTTCTTCTGAAAGTTCTGATTGTAGTTCAAGAAGTAGTCAATCTGATATAGTTGATAATTTAGATAATGAAAGTGGTATTGAATCTAGTAAAAGTTGTGAAAGTGAATGGGAAACAGATGAAGAAAACAGTATGTCTAGTTCATTAAGTATGTTAAGTGAAGATGAAGTATTGGAAGCTACGTTGGATAAGTTTCCAGTTCAAATGATTTGTCTTGAAAAATTAGATAATACATTGGATGATTATATTTCAACGAGTGAAGATATTTCAAATGATGAATGGAAATCTATTTTTTTCCAGATTATCGCAACATTATTAGTATATCAAAAGGTATTTGACTTTACACACAACGACTTACACACAAATAATGTAATGTATGAAGAAACAGATAAAAAATACTTGTATTACAAATATAATAATAGACATTATAAGGTACCAACTTATGGTAAATTATATAAAATTATTGATTTTGGTCGCTCTATTTATAAATTCAAGGGAGCTTTATGTATGAGCGATAGTTATCATCCTAAAGGAGATGCTGCAACACAATATAACATTCCACCATATTTCAATGAAAATAAACCAAGATTAGAACCTAATAAAAGTTTTGATTTATGTAGATTAGGATGTAGTTTATTTGATTATTTTTTTGACGATGTAGAAGATGGTTATACAACAAAAGATGAAATTAGTAAGATTGTAAACGAATGGTGTCTGGATTACAAGGAGAGAAATATTCTATACAAGAAAAACGGAGAAGAACGTTATGAAGATTTTAAATTATATAAAATGATTGCAAGAACTGTAAAGAACAAGGAACCAGAAAAATTTATTGAACGTGAAGTATTTGATTGTTTCAAGGCATCTAGTAAAGATGTAAAAAACAAAAAGGTATTAAAAATAGACGAATTACCTGATTTAACTGTTTAAATATTCAATATAGCATTACAATTGAATATTTATTTATTATTTATTTATTTATTATTTATTATTTTATTTATTTATTATTTATTTATTATTTATTTATTATTTATTTATTATTTATTCATTATTCTATCTTATTTTTCTTGTTAGAAGTTAGGTTTATCAATAAAGGCACCCGGAGAGATTTTTTTAATATCAGAATTTATAAATTGTTTGGCAATCATAAATCCAAGAATTACACTAAAATAACATAAAATGGTATTTTTTATAAGTTTTTTCATTTCAACAGTTTCTTTTGTAATTAATTTTCTCTCAATGAGATTAAAAACGAAGAATACAGCACATACAAAAAATGCAATTGTATAGATAGAATCCATTTTAAATAGATTATGAAAAAAAAACATAATCTATTTACGCAAATATTAATTTAAGAGATTACTTCAATATCTTCAAGTAATGGTTCAGTATTTATTTCAAGAGGACGGTTTAAATCATGAACTCCTAATGTTTCAAGAGCAACGGGTGTTTTTCCATGAATTACAAGGCGTTCAAGTGAGTCATCTTCTTCCTCTTCTTCCAGTTCATCAAGTTTTCTCTGTTCATTACGTACATCACTAATTTCTTCTAAACGTTTAATACTTTTAGGTGCTTCAACGAGACTTTCTACATTTGTTTCCATATTTAAGACATTATCATTATCATTAAAGGAAAGTAAAGTATTATTTATAACAGGACTATCTAGTGTAGAATCTCCTATAGGTGTTAATTGTCTAAAATCATCTCCTATAGGTGTTAATTGTCTAAAATCATCTGTTATTTCATTAGTTTCTAATTCAATATTGTCATTAAATCCTTCTTGTTTTACAATAGACAATGATTTAGTTTCACTAGTATCTTCATTCACACTAGTATCTTCATTCACACTAGTATCTTCATTCACACTATATCCTTGTTGAGTTTCACAACTATCTTCTAATTCAACAGGATTTTCAGATACATCAACAAATTTTTCTTCTTCAATAACTTCTTCTTTAACTTCAACCTCTTCTTCAACAGTTTCTTCAATATATGAACGTAAAATAGATTCAACAGGAATACTATCGCGAATAACGTTTAATATACATTCACGAACAATAAGTTCACATTCTCTCATATTTTTTTGATAATCTAATGGTAAAATATCGTCTTCAAACAAGTATACATTACTATAAATTTTTCTGGCAACTTCAATATAGATAGAATGAATAAATTTATCAACTTTGGGAATATTTAAATCAATCTTTTTTTGTTTTAGTCCAACACGAATGCTAGTAAGAATTTTTAATTGAGCAATATGAACACATACAATTAAGTCTTCTAAATAATTACATTCACTTTCTTTAATAATGCGTTGTGTTTCTTGTTCAATAATATTTGTATTCCATTTTGGAATCCTTGCTAAAAAGTTCTGAAAAGTCATTAAGTATTTAGAATTCTCATTATTTTCAAGACATAATTTTTTCGCGTCATAAAACAAAGATTTGATACCTGCAATAATTAATGGACTTAACATATTAACAAGGCGAGCACTATACTCATTTTTTGCTTCAGACAAGTTTGAAACATCATAATCATTCATTTAAATAAAAGAAACATTTTCTAAACGTTCATTAGGACGCAATAAATAAAAATATAAAATATTTAATAATAATAATTTTTCATTTCTAAATTCTATTCTAATTTTATCAAAGAAGCATAATAACTTATATTTATTTTCTTCATCAATATTTTTATCATTTTCTAAATATTGGAATAAATCTAAATAACAAAACCCCTTTTCATATAATTCCACCGCTAGATTTTTACATTTCTCAAGAGTATACGGTTTCATTAACGACAGCTTCTTTTGTAATATAAGTTTTTTACTTGCTGTTTTTTGTGAAAACATCATTTGTAATTTATAAGTATAGAGATTTTGACGTTTATTTTGTATAATTGGGTAGGGTATATAAATACTACAAAAACGAGAAAGAATTGGTTTTAAAAGTTTTTCACGGTTTTCAACTACAATGAAAAATCGAGTATGATGACTATTTACTTCAATACATCTTCTTAGAGCAGATTGAGCATCATTTGTTAATTTATCAGCATTGAATAAAATAATACTTTTAAAACAAGTTCCATCTTTGTTATTGATATTTGATTTACTAAAGAACTTCAACTCATCTCTAATAAATTTAATACCTGTATTATTACCACAATTTGCATATAATACATATTTATTCTTTGTAGTTTCATCATAAATTTTGTTTAAAAATTCTTCAACAATTGTCTTTTTACCACTTCCTTGTGGTCCATAAAATATAATGTTAGGAACTTTCTGAATTTTTACAAAGTTATTTAATTTGTCTTTTATATCTTTATGAATTTTTAACATTAATAATATTAATCACATAGTATTTAATATTATTTATGACATTTATGCAAAACTTCCAATTGGTTTACTTAATGGGTTATTGGTTAAATTTTCAATTCCACTGTCATTGTTTCTTTCACACATAATGGTTTGTCCTTTAACATTTCTATCATTGTAGTCACCATAAGTTTCAACGCTAGGAGAAACTTTTACAATAGTGCTTGGAGCTCTTATATGTTGATAACATTGTTCTTCACCAACAGATGTTAAATTTTGAGAGTTATTAAACATATTAGTATTACCTTGATTGATTCTTCCAGTTAAAGTAGTTTCTTTGTAATCTCCAATCTTAGAGTTATAGTTGGCAATATAAGATTGGTTCAATTCAATAGCACCATTACCAGCTGGACCGGGTAAGTCTTCAATATTTCCTGTTGTTGCACGTTGAGTATGAGCGACTTGTTGTGGATTACTTAAATGACCATATCCTCCAATGTGTCTTGCACCAATATTGAAACCAAAGTCATTATCAACCATCATTTCTTTATTAGTAACTTTTGGTTTATCAAAATATGGTGTTTGACCATTTGCAACTTCAGGTTTTGCATTACCAGTAGGACGAATGTTTCCAATAAAGTTTTCTTTTCTGGATGGACGCAATAAATCTTGTAAAGGTAAAATAACTTCCTTAGCAATTGTAGAAATAGCACCAAAGAATGATGTTTCACCTGTTAATGTGCGTTCATTGGGCAATGGTTTGTATCCTTTAACACCAAAATCACTATCTGTGGCATCATAACCATCTTTGACGTGCATATTACGTAATTGTGTAACATCAGCAGGAAGAGGTACTCTGTGTGGTTCATTATATACACCATCAACATAAGTAGCAACATTGTCTTTTTGGTTACCTCCTGGGCCATAGTATTCTTTGGTTGTATCAACACGGTTACTATTTCCTAACATTTGTTCAGCACGAGATGTTGGTTTAAGTTCTGAACCAGTTGTAGTCAAATAACGGTCACCATTTTGAACATAGAAACGTTCAGGAAGATTCTTTTCAACTTTACCTTCAATACCACGAGCACCATTAAAATGTTTGGCACCCATAGTGACACCTCTAAATGTTTTCTTAGGGTTGTTTGTAGCTCTTAATTCATCAACTGTT
>Ga0115007_10001731_pt1 | contig 13884 bp, 7 predicted proteins | sample ArcOceMetagenome_2_FD_87166 | JGI IMG/M metagenome (GOLD analysis project Ga0115007, IMG submission 87166) | Marine eukaryotic phytoplankton communities from Arctic Ocean - Arctic Ocean ARC135M Metagenome | ecosystem: Environmental > Aquatic > Marine > Oceanic | place: Arctic Ocean | collected... | reverse complement strand
GTGTCTCGGAAACGTCGCTCTCCAAAACGCTCGGCGGGTTCGCGAAAACGGTGACGGAAGGATCAGCTCCAATCCAAATCCAATTGGACGCGAAAACAGTTCAAAACATCTCCGGCGCCGTCGCCGCGTCGTCGGTCGGCGTCGTCGCCGTGGCTTTGGGGTCAGTCGCCGTGGGTGTTGCAAACGCCCTTGAAACCGTGCCTATATTACAGGGTTTCGAAGAAGCGGTTGGAATCGCAGTTAGCGCGTATTATGCGAACAAACTGAGCGGCAATTTCGTCACCGCGACGGGCCGTGAACAGTTCCGGCTTCGGCTGGTTGAAAACTTTACAAAAATCACGGGGACGGGGTCGCCCGTGGCGCTCGCGGGAAAGCTCGCGCGTTCGGACAAAGAGCTGGATGCGCAAATAAAAGGCCTGATAGGAGAGCTGAAAACTGCTGATCGCGATAACTCGGAAGAGTTACCTGAATCTCTTCGCAACGCCATCGCGACGTTCATTCGCAACCGCGACGGAAGCGTTCGGTCGGAAATCGACGCGCTTAGAGGCGTAAACTCGGAAATGCGCACGCAGGTGGATGCGATCGAGATGCTACAGAACGAGCTGCTTGAATCTAGACGAGAAACCACGTTCGCACGCGCGAACATCAAGGTAATGAACCTGGACACGAAGGAACGGGAAAAGCTGGAGCGCGAGTTACGTTTGGCAAAGGCGGAGGGCGAGGCGTTCTCTGAAGCGATGCGCAAGGAAATGGCGTCCATGGCCGCGGACGCGGCGACTGAGTCGGTCAAAGCGCGGGAAGCGCTCGCGCGAAAGGAAAGGGAGCTTTTGGAGGCGCTGGCGAGTTTAGAGGTTGGGAGGGATGCACCCCGGGGTGATTGTCCGTCAGTGGACTCAGCGACGGACGATACCGCAAACGCGGAAGCGCGGGCTTTGGCCGCCACGAAACTCGCGGCGTCTGCTCGTGAGATTAAGGAACTGAAAGAGCAGCTCGCCAACGCGAAAACTTGGAGCGACGAGGTCATTTCCGGGATGGAAACAAGCGCGGAGAGGGACTTGCGCAACGCTTTGGCGGAGGCGGAAAAACGTCGCGAACGCGAACTCGCCGCGGCGGTGGAGGACTCGCGCGATTTGATTTTGGAGGAGCGGCGCTCCGCAGCGGCGGTTGTGAAACAGGCGAGGGCGGCGGCGGCGGATGACAACGCGCTCGCGGTGACACAAGCCAGGCTTGAGGCTGTTGACCGGGTAACCGATAAGGACGAACGAAGGTTCGCGGAGGAACTCGCGGTGGCAACCGCCGCGGTCGCGGAGACACTCGCGGCGACCGAGGCGGAACTGGAAAAGGCGAGACGGAAGGTGGAGGATACGAAAAAGGAACTGGCGGAGGCGAAATGTTCCGCATCCGTCGCGGCGAAGGAAACGGAAATTCGGGTAAACCAAGCCGTGGCGAAGGCTGAAGCCGCGTCTGGTGCGTTACTCGCAAAGCAACTGGAAGACGCGACCGGCGCGAAAGACGAGGCGCTCGCCGATTTGACCGCCGAACTTGGTGAGTTTGAAAAAAAGGCTGACGAGAAACTGCGTTTTGCGGTGGCGAGCACTTTACGAGAACTCGCGGACGCGCGCGCGGAGGCGAACGAGTTACGGAAACAACTCGAGGCAATTTCGGAAAAGGCGTCTGCGAGCCTGGCGGAGGCCATGCGGAAGGCGGAAATGGCGCTGGCGGAGGAAACGAAAAGGGCCAACGACGCCGTCGCGGCGCTTCAAACTTCTTCTTCGTCAAAATCTTCGTCCGATTCCGAAAAACAACTTGAGGCGGATTTATTCGCGGCGAAGCTTGTATCGAAAAAGGCGCTGGAGGACATGGAGGGGTACGCGGCTGAGGCGACACGGGCCAAGGCGGACGCGGCGGAAGCGCGGCGAATCGCGGAACTCGCGGAAACCAAGGCGAAGGCGCTCGGGGACGCGCGGGCGAAGGTAAGTATTTCCCATTTACCACATTCCGCCGACTGATTACCTATACAAGACTGACACTTTCTTTTATTTATCTCAGGGCGGTGCGATTATTTCAGACACAAACCCGGCGGCTGTTTTGGCGATGGAAAAAGCAATCGCGGACGCGCGCGCGTTCGCGGACGCCGCGGTGGACGCGGTCAAGGCTGACTTAGCGAAAGCGGCGGAATCCTCAAAGTTCGATTCCGCGCGAATCAAGTCCTTGACGACCGAGCTTCAACGTGAGGCCCTTGAAAGCGCGCGGATCATCGCGGGGTTGCAAAAACTCAGGGACGCCGAGATTGAAAAGGCGCGGGTTACAAACAAGAAGGAACTGGAAATCGCTTTGGCGTCGGCGGATGCGGATGCGAAAAAACGTGTTCAACAAGCGGTTGATTCCGGGGTGAAGGATTTGGCGTCGTTCAAGCAACAAAGCGCGGATGCTTTGGAAGCAGCCGTTGCGGCGGCCAAGGCGGACGCGGCGCGCGCGCTGGCGGACGCCGTCGCGAAAACGGAGGCTCGGTTAACCAACGCCGTCGCCGAGGCGGAGGCGAAGGCTAAACAAGCCGTTTCCGAAGCCGAGCGCAGGGCTCAGATTGAGCTCACGAAAATCGTGGCCGGCGAGTCCACTAAACGCCAGGGGCTTGAAACGCGGCTCGCGGCTACCGAGGCGGAGATTTTTCCTTTGCGAGCGGCGGTAACGACGGCGACGGCGGCGGCGGCGGCGCGGCTGGAAGAAGCGCTCGCCGAAGCCGAGGCCATCGCTGACGCAGCGGCGAGACGAATCGTGGCGGACGAGTCGGTGAAACGAACCGAGCTCGAAGCGAAACTTGTCGCGGCGTCTTTGGAGATGGAGCGACGAGTCGCCGCGAGTGCGGATGAGGTCGAGGCCGAGCGCCGAAACTCGGGTGACGCCTACGCGACTGTCATGGCGTTGACGGAAAAGATCGACGGGTTAGCCGTCGCCCTGCGCGACGCCGAGTCGAACGTTTCGGCCGAGCGCGACGCGAGTGGCGAAGCTAGGGCTGATTTAGCGAAAGCCACGAAGGCATCAGCGGAGGATGGCCGTAAAATCAGCGCCCTCACTGCCGAGCTTCAAAAAGAAGCCGTCGAAAGCGCGCGAATCATCTCTGGGTTGCGGAAACTCGCCGACGCAGACATGGAAAAGGTGCGCTTCGCAAACGCGCAAACACTGCAACGCGCGTTGGCGTCGGCGGAGACGGATTCCGAGAAACGCGTGCAAGCCGCGGTTGATTCCGGGACGCAAAATCTGGTGTCGTTCAAACTGCAAAGCGCCGAATCTTTGCAGCTCGCGGTTGGCACGGCGAAGGCGGACGCGGCGCAGGCGTTGACGCGAGCTGTCGCGGAGGCGGAGGAAAGATTAGCGGACGCGTTCGCCGCGGAGACGCGGCGGGCGGAGGCGTCGATCGCGGACGCGGAAGCGACGGCGGGCGAGGCCACCAAAAACGCCGTCGCGGCGGTTACGAAAAAGGTTGACGAGTTGCAAACGTCGTTACGCGACACCGAGGAAAAGCTGGAGCTGGCTGACTGCGACGCGATCGCGGCGAAGAACGCGGCCGTGGCGTCCGCGGCGCGAGTCGAGGCGGCGACTACAGAGTTCTCCGCGAAGCTGGTAGCCACGGAACAGCGACTACAACACGCGCGCAACGCGGCGGTCGCGGCAAAGGCCTCTGCGGAGATGTTCAAAAAGGAGCTTGAGCTGGCGAACGGAGAAATCGCGACCGCGGCGATGAGTAGCGCAAGCGCGAGCGCGAACGCGGTGAAGATCTCCGAGCTGAGTCAGGCGGTGGCGTCGCTTGAAACGGAGTTGGTCTCCGCGAGCGCGCGCGCGGCGCGGGCGGAGAGCGAGGTTGAGTCCGCGCGATGCGCGGTGGACGCCGCGTCAAGTGACACGAAAGACACCAACGCCACGCTCGCGAAGCTCAAACAAGAGCTTTCCGTGGCGCAGCGCCAGGCGGCGGATGCGGAACGGGCCGCGGACGCGTTGGCCGCGAAACTCGCCGCCGTTCCAGTTACCTCCGATGCAAGGTCTTCCGCCGCCGGCGCCACCGGCGGAAGACTCGTTTCTTCCGGAGAGGCGGTCGCCGACCGCGACCTCGACGTCTCGTACGGCACCACCGACGTCACCTCGGTCACGTCGGTGACAATAGACACATCAAACCTGGTCGTTCTTTCCAAGATGAAGAAAACCGAGTTGATTGACGAGCTCGAAACAAGAGGCCTGCCGACGCGCGGCATCGTGAGGTACGTGTTTGGTCGTTTCCCAAATCCGACACACACTGTTTTACCTCTGAAGCTGGTGACTGTTGTCCATACATCGCGATATACAAGACGTTGACCACTTTTCGTGTAACAATCGCAGCGAGTTGCGCCAGCGGTTACGGGACGCGAGGGCGGACGACGAACCTCAAAAAGGAAATAGGAAAAAGGTGCCCAAAACCGTCGGCGCGAACGAGCAAAAACTGAAACGCCCGCTTTCGTCGTACATGCTGTTCGCGAAAGAGACGCGACCCGGGGTGTTGGTTGTGATGCCCGGGCTGTCCGTGGGTGACGTGGGGAAGGAGTTGGGCGCGCGGTGGAAAGGTCTGGGCGACGACGACCGGGAAACGTGGTTTTTGAAAGCGTCCTCCTTGAAGTCGGAATACGAAATTTCCCTGCAACAAGCGCGGACAAAAGACGCGGCGTTGACGACGTGGAGGGTAGATGGGAGTACTTCTGAGACTACGGAGATTGAGACTACGGAGACGACGACGACTACGTCCACGGAGACGTCGACTTCCTCTTCCGTTTCCACGGGAGGTAACTCGTACTACCAAGTCATCGACGGCGAGCGGTACGACCGCAAGGTTCTGGAGGATTGCCGGCGGTTGATGGCGGTCGGGGACGTGATTACCCTGGAGGAAGCGAAGTTGATCATAAAGGACGTGTACGACGGCCCGGTGAAGATACAGAAGCGGGGGGTCGAGAGTTCGGTTACTGACATCGAGCTCGCGACGCTACGGTACGCGCACTACCACTTCAAGTGGACAAAGGAGGCGGAGACGTGGATATTTTCCGAGCTTTACGAAAAGATGGAAACCGGTTTGGGCGAGATTCCAGGCACGAAAGGGTACTACCGCGTGATCAACGGCAACCGGTACGACCGGAAGGTTTTAGAGGAATGCGCCGCCGCGATGGACGGCGACGGGGTGATTGACCTTGCGGAGGCGATTACGGTTTACAAATCCGTGATTGACGGCCCGACCCGGGTGCAGAGAAGGGGCGTCACGTCCAGCGTGACGGATTGCGAGCTCGCCACCCTGAGGTTCGCGCACTACGCTTTCAACTGGACAAAAGAAGCGGATGAATACATGTTCACGGAGCTGTACGAAAAGATGCTCGGCGGCGTGGCTGACGTTGAGGAAACACGCGCGGGTGGTAGTGCTAAGGACAGGAAGAAACAGGAGACACAAGACAGCTACTACCGCGTGATTGACGGGACGCGGGTGGATACCGTGGTGCTGCGATCCGTGGAGACGCGGGGGGCGGTTTCCCTTTTTGAGGCGAAGAAAATCGTGCAGGAGTTGACCGACGTCGAAAAAAGAACCGCGGTCCGGGGCGTGGGGGTTACGTCAAAAATAACAAAGGTGGAAATGCAAACCCTGCGGTACAGCTCGCTGAAGTTCGGTTGGAGCGAAGAGGCGCAGGCTTACCTCGGGGATACCATCGCAGAGGGGGGGGAGTAGAGGTAAGCACGGAGAGGTAGGGGAGGTATGATATGATGCCTTTTGGAAAGAGTAAATCTTTTTTAAATTGACTCTTGAAACGTTTCAACTCGACTCTCGAAACACGGCAACCACCGAGGTGTGCGACTGCAACGAGCTCCTCTGTCCAAACGCGGCCGGGGCGATTTCGCCCGCGACGTACCCGCCCCCGAGCGGGCAGTCAGTCACGTGATTCCGAAAATCGCCCGCGTGCATTCGGTTGCCGCTGACGCACGTAAACATCACCGCGCCTTTCGCTTTCGCGTGGTTTTTGGGAACGGACTGATTTATTTTGGTAAACAAATCCTGGACTCGTCGTTTCCCCCACTCCGAATCCCGGACGTGCAGCTGAACGGTCTGGCCTTCCATCAACGCACCGGTGTGGGGCCCAACGAAAACCCCGCCGGTTTCGTGACAAGCGCCAAGGATGTCCCGGAAAACAAACCCGGAACCGCCCGCGGCGTACGAATCGACGGCGCGAACCTCCGCGGCGGTTTCGGCCAGGGATTTTTTTCTGTTTTTGTTTTTGTTTTTCTCGGCGCCGATCAAAACGGGAGTTAATAACTCAGCCTCGCGTTCGCCTTTCGTATCAGTGCCGGTACTCGTGCCATCCCGCGTTCCCGTCCAGCCATCCAGGGTTTTTTTCACCTGCTTTTCCTCCTTTTCTTCCTCCAAGTCAACCACGCGGCCGCGTATCAGGGACGAGCCTCCCGCGATTGTTTTTTTTGACGCGCCGCCGCCGGAGTGATTTATTGCGTTTTCGTCAAGCCCCAGCACGACCGGCATCCCCGCCTCACCTGCGGGCAGCTCGGCTAAAATTCTTGTCAACATCAAACCCGCGGTTCGTCCGTCTAGTTCCAACACAGCACCATCAAGCACCTTCGTCAGCACCATCGGCGGCCCCACCGGGCGACACGCGTGCGCGGAGTGCGCGTCTATCGAAAAGTCGCCAATCAAAACAACCCCTACGGCGCCGTGCGAGGTACGTTCGCGTCGCGCCGCGTCCGCCGTCCCATTTCCGGACAAAAAAACATCTACAAAGGTAGTATCTTCGCTGGCATCGCCATCAGTTCCATTCGGAGTACTGTCACCCAGAACCTTCTCGCCTTCCCCCGAGAACAGAACCCCGCCCGGCTTGGCGACCGCGCCCACCACGATCCCCGTCGGCGCCGCGGAGTGCAACCGCGACGCGAACGTTTCTATTTCGTGAAAATCGGCACTCGCCAGGAGCAACGTCGCGACGCTCGTTTTTATGCCCGTGGTGGTATCCCCAGAAGACGCACTGGTCGCGATTCGCAGCCACTGTTCCGCGGTAAGCGTGTTTGGCAACGACGCGTCTTTTGTGTGAAACGCGACCGCTTCGGTGTTCGGCAGATGCGCGGCGAGCAGCGAAACCGCGAACCCGTCCATGACCTGCCCCTCGCCGCCGATCACACCGGACACCGTGGCTCCGAATAAAGCTGGTCTGGTGGCCTCCTTTTCGTACGCATCGCCCAGCGATACGCTTTTGGGACCGGTGAAGCACTCCATGACGTACTTGGGCGCCATCTGCGGGTTTTTGTAATCAGCGCTCACCATCAACTGAAGAAACGTCGGGACGGTATCGTGGCCCAACCGTGCTTTGACCGAAGCCACGCACTCCACCACCGCGACGGCTAGGTCGTCGTGTTTGGACAAGCCGGTGGCGAACTGGATGCCTCCGCTTGAAGGGGGGGTGTCGGGAAAAGGGTCGCAGGCACCGGTGGCGAACTGACACGACCAGCTAGCCGGGGTGACCCAAACTCGGTAATGCGATCGCGCGCGGCGGAGCGGCGATCGCGACGCGCGAAAACACGTCGGCAGGATTTGGGCACCGCCGCGAAGTGACGCCGGGTCTCCGTTCGCGAGCGCCCATTCCGCGACGCGAACGAGACACGTCGCGGAGCGCCGCATCGCACGTAAGCAGTGCGACGTACCTGCCGCGCGCGGCCTTCTTCTGAAGTGGTGGGGCGTCCGAGCGGACGACTCGGGATGACTGTCTTTTTCAACTTTGGAAAACAACGACGCTACAACGCAAATATCTGACGACTCATAGATCGTGCTCTTATCTCGCCCCCTCGCTCTACAGGGACCCCTCTGTCCCCACCCCCCGCCACCCCTCAAGCCTCGTCGCCGCTCGTTCCGAACCTGAACGTCTTGCTCCCGTCCTCCGCGGTGGTGCAATCCACGTCCAGGAGCGAATCCACGTTGGCGTCCAACATGCTGCGCGCGGTTGTTAACGAAAAGGGTCAGTCGGTTTGCGTCACGGAGCGAGTGCCGGCGTTCGGTCCACGGGTACCGAATTTCGTGGTCTGAACTGATTTGGGAAACGAGGGAGATCGTCTATATACGCACCACGCCTCGATTTCGTCCACATCACCCATCATCACCGCGCTCATGCAGTTATCGAGCACCCGGCTCGCGGCGATTTCCGACAGCTTTTCCTGCCAGAACTTGTCCTTCGTCGCCTCGGCTGCTTTCTTCGCCACAGACATGGTGTCCTCCGGGGTCTCCAGCTCAAGAAGGCACGACTGTAAACGGTCCTCGTCCCCGTTCGCAATCGCTTCAAGGCACTGATACCAAGGAAAGAAAGTGTCAGCCTTGTACGGGCAAACAGGGAGGCTCCTGATTTGGGAAAGGCAGGCCCAACACGTACCTGCTCCAAAACTCGCTCCGCGGTGAGCTCTTTTGTTTTCGCGGTCCAATCCACGTCGTCAGTGGCTTTGGATTTGTTGGCGACGGTGGGGGCACGGGGAACACACACGCGAGACGTCGTGCGGCGCACGCGGCACGTGCCGCGAGCGAAACCGCGACTCAGAGACAGTTGCGGTGCGTTGGCGGCGAACATCGGAAGGGGCGGTGCGAAATGACGGATAGTTGTTCGTCACTGAGTCAGCATCAAATCGCAGGCGAATCGCGAATGAAGCGCTTTTTCCTGTTGAAAGGCACCATGAGACATTGAAACTCGCACCAGCCAAGGCTGGTCTTCCCGTCACCGGTATGGCTCGCTCACCCCGTGCTTTTGATCGGGGATGGCCACGTGTTCCGTATTTGCGACGCGTCGTCCTTCTTTCGCCCTGTCGTCTTTTACCAAGAAGGTATATTCCTTCACCTGTTCACTCATGCGAAGCGCGCCCGCGACGTCGCCGCGCCCCCTGCCGAATTCGCCCCCGGCGCATGGCCCGCTAGCCGCCCCCCGTCCCCCCCCTGCCCCGAAACCACCCATGGCCGCCAAGCCGGTTGTCCAAATGGCGCTGCCTGCGATGGCGGAAGGCATGGTCGCGTTAAAGCGCGTTTTGGAAGACCAAACCCGGCGCACGACGAACATCGCGGGTTTAAGGGCGTTGCGCGAAGGCCCGAACCCGAAGTCGGTGTTTCTTCTCGACCAGTACGGCGTTTTACACGACGGAAAGGTGGCGTACCCGTGTGCGATTAGCACCGTGAAAAGTCTTCACGAAAGCGGCGCCAGGTTGTTCATCATCTCGAACTCGTCGCGAAGGTCGTCGTCCACGTTGAAGAAACTAAAGCCGATGGGGTTTTTACCGGAGTGGTTCGAAGGCGTCATCACGAGCGGCGAAATAACGCACAACAAGCTGAACAGCAGGAACGACCTCGCGAGCGAGTCCACGAACGGAACGGACACGGAAGGGGACGAGGAAACGGACGTGACCGGATCCGACGCCATGGACGAGGCGTTCGCGGAACTGGGCGACCGGTGCTTGCACTTCACCTGGTCGAAGCGCGGCGCCGTGCGCCTTGACGGAATAGAAGGGCTAGTCACCGTGGATGCGGAGGATTTCCTGGAAAACAGCCAGAGCGTGGGGAACTTGGAGAGTTTAAATGAGTCGGGCGCGGGTGAAAATACTGACACTGCGGACAAGACGGTGTCTGAAACGGCGGAAACGACGCCTGAAGAACCCGCGCCAGGGAAGGTTGACTTCCTTTTGGCGCACGGCACGGAGTGCGTGAACGGCGCGGGTAGCACGGACGCGGAGCGCGGGGCGGGAAGCACGGACACTGCAATTGAAGACATGCGGGTGATTCTTCAAGCCGCGGCGAAGGAATCGCTGCCGTTGGTGGTGGCGAACCCCGACCTCGTGACCGTTGGCGGGGCGGAAGGACTACTACCCATGCCGGGCACCCTGGCGAGCTGGTACTCCGAGATGCCCGGCGCCGGGCCCATTTACCTGATGGGCAAACCCTCGCTTGTTGTGTACGAACAACTGCAGTTGGTAACCAACGCCACGAAAACCGAAACCGTCGCGGTGGGCGACTCCCTGGAGCACGACGTCAACGGCGCCGCGGCGTACGGCATAGGTACGGCCTTGCGCGTTTCCCAAATCCGCCACACGCTGTTTCCCCATACAAGACGTTAACCACTTTTCGTGTAACAATCACAGACGTCGTGTTCGTGTGCGGCGGCATTCACGGCGAGGATTTGGGGTATGACGCGGACGAATTAGTGGCGAGTAAGGTTGGGGACGGGGCCGGGGTGGCCGAGGTGCCGGCAACGAAAGTGGAGGCGCTCGCGGATTCAAGCAACTGCGCGCGGCCTACGTTTTCCGTGCCCGTGTTCAGGTGGTAGGGTGGGACGGAGAGGGGGCGGTGTGGGACGGTAGGTAGTACGTGTGATACATAACTTCAATTACATACAACGTATGAAGCCGCTGCCGTTATATCGTATATTCAGTATACATCGTACCACATCATTCACACTAATTACGTAATACAAGTACGTCATTTCTGCGCTCCGAACTCGGCGTGGTCGTCTCGTAACGTCCCCAGACTATTAATTAGTCTAGATTATGGATTACAACGGATCAGTACTATGGTCGTTTTCGTAAAGCACCGTATCAAGGTGCACAACATTGACCCGATCGACTAAACACCCACGCTACTTCTGCGCCCCGAAGTCGTCGAACTCGGTGTAGTCGTCGTACGGGTTTGGCGAGGCGTTTAGTTGTTGCGTCGTGCCGCTCGCTTTGAAGCTTTTCAGTTTCAACGGAAGCGGCTGCGACGTCGCGACTGTTAGCTGTAGCCTGAACTCATTAGGTCCTGGTTTCAACGTTGGAATGCTCCCCACTCTGCCGCTGTTCAACACGTCGTCGTTCGCGGAATCCTTTATGCTGCCGTACACGTCCGCGTTGTACACGGTCTCGCTCGACGCGTTCGTCGCGACGCCCACGATCTCCATGCACTTCGCCTTGTGATTGTAAAGAGAAAGTGTCAGTCTTTCGGCCGTGTGTATTACCGTACGTGATTACTCTGGACAATCGGCAAACAGTGTGCCTGGATTTGGTGAAATACAATGCGTACCTTGTACGTCGCGCTGCCCGGTACACCGCCCGCTCTTGGGTCGTCGCACGCCCTCGTCGTGAGCGTGGCTGGGTCGATTTGGATGTTCACGAGCTTCGCGTCGGCTTGTTCGGCCGGAAACACGGCGAGGGCGACGGTCAGCGCGAACGCGGCGGTGGCGGTGGCGAACCCTCTTCTTGGTTTTGGAACGCGATTGATGAGACGCGCGGCGTCACCAGGGTCGGCACTGGCGGAAGCGCGTACCCGCACGAAGGGCGAATCCGCGCGACCATTTCGGGGCACTTGTGCGCGCGCGCGGAGCGCACGACCCGCGAGTTTGCCGGGCACGCGCGACGCGAGCCGAGGAAACGGCGCGAGCGCGGGCAACGCGGCGAAGGATGCCATGCCGCGCGTGAAGGTGTGACGTTGACGACGGGGTTGGGGACGGGGTTGATAGGTAAATTTCACAGGTAAAGTGTAAATTTAAAAAGGGTGTAAATTTCGGATTTCAAAGTCGGTAGACTTTCAAATCAGAAGTTCTACTTTCAAATTGCTGCCTTTTTCAAACGCTTTTTCAAATCTCGCTCGCCGCTTCGCCATTCTTCCATCGCGCGCCATGCTCGCCGCGTTCGCCCCCCGGGTCGCGGCGTGCGGCGCGGCGTCGAGTTCTGGGTCGACCTCGGTGAGATGTGGTGGCGCGTCGCGTGTGCCGAAAAAGCGTCGCGTCCGTTCGTCACGCGGAAGCACTTCGCGCGTCGTCACATCCGAGGCGTGGCTGTCGCGGCCTGGCCAAGGCACGCGCGAGAGGCCGAAGCCGCACGCGGTGACACGCAACGCGTCGCGAGTTTGGGGAAACGCGCATTTACTGCGCGTGTCACAACTCCGTTGGGGGTGGGGTTCCTTGACCGCGAGTGCTGTCGCGTCCGAATACGAATCACCCGGACGTGACACCAAACACGCGAGTTTGGAGATGGCAAACATCACCAACGTCGTGCTGGCTGTTTTCAAACGCGTCGCGAGCAAGCCGGCGACGATGAACGCGTCGACGTTTACAAATGAAAACAGCAACAGCAACAGCAACAGCACCAACCCGGTACACGTGGCCCTTCTAAACCTGCTTTACTCGCGCATCGCCACCGTGGTCGGCGCCACGCTTTGCGTCCTGGCGTTCGCGCACTTGCATGCGGTTTGGCCGACAGCGGCGACCGTCGCGCCGGCTGCTGTTTTCGTCGCGGGGCCGGTGGGCGGTTTCGCGAAGCTCATCGCCGCCCTCACCGCGGTGGCGTCTGAATCCGTCAGCTTTGGGTTCACCACCTTGGTCTCGACAATCACCGGCGTCACCGGATTCTCGGTCGCGAGAGGAAAAGCAACGAGCGAGCTGCAAAGTTTAAGGAGCGAGCTCGCCGAGCTGCGGGAACTGGTGTTGTTTTCGAAAGCCGCCGCGACCGCCGCGTTGTCGGACCCGCCTTTGTCCAACGCGTCTGGCGAAGTGTCCGTCAAAACGGACACAGCAGCCGAACTGGGCCACTCGCGCCCACTCGACTACGCCGCATTCGCCAAGGCTAACGCGGTGTGGGCGCCGCCTGGGTTGAGGTATCCACCAAAGTCTGGCACCGAAGGCGTCGACTACGCGTCCTCCGCGCGCAAAACCGTAACGCAAGTCTTGACATCTGCATCGTCATTCTCATCCCAAGCTGCTGTCGCGTCCAAACTCGAGGATCTCGCTTCGTTACATGAACAGCTCGCGCGGCTTCGAGCGGCGAGCTCGCCCTCCGGTGGCGAGGGGGGCGACGTTTACGATTACAAAGAACCCGCGGCTCCGGCGTTTCAAAACCGCGACGACGAACCCGTTGACTTCGCGAAACGCGCCAAGGCGAACGCGGTGTGGCGACCTTCTACTATTTCTGTCACTGGTGTGGGCACTGACGGTGCTCGGATTTTCGCACAAATCGCAGACTTGAAAGCCGCTGACTCTTTCGTTTCGGAACCGCACCGGGAGTTGGCGGCGGCGCGCGCGGCGCTTGCTGAACTTCGCGAGACGAAACGCGAAACCGTTTCGAAAGATTTTGGGGATGACGAGGTGGGTGACTCGCAGTCCCGGCGGTCACCCACGTCCGCGGGGCTCGCCGCGGGTTCCGATGCCATCACCACTGTCCCGCCCGACTACGCCGCAGTCGCCAAGGCCAACGCGCTGTGGTCCCCGGGCGCCCCCGCGACCTAGGTGGGCGCGGCGGGCGGGGTACCGATGCGCCTGAATTCGAGCCATCCATCTGGCGCGTCGCGGGGACGAAAAATGGCGGATCGCTCGATTAATGACACCTTCGGACCTCGCGCGGTTACAAAAGGATGATGCGAAGCGGCGGCACACGTTCGACATATAACGTGGGGCGGACCACGGTGCTGACGCGCGGTGAGGGGTACGGGACGAACCGTCTCGGTGGGTACGACGCGGGAGACGGCACTAGTCGCCAACCACGCGAAGGGAAAGAAAAAAGCGTGTCTCTGGTCTGCACCGCGTCTTTGTCGAAGTCGTTGCCTCTAGGGAAAAGACACTGCGGCAGGAAAAACGAGAGGGCCGAGCGAGAAAAGTATAAAAGAGGGTGCCTCCAAGTTGGGGGCGATGCGCGGGAGTCTATGTTATGTGTACGAGTAATTACCCTGGACAATCGGCAACAGCGAAAAAAAAACACGCCGTCACCCCACTCGATTTGCGTTTGTCCCTTCGGAATCTCGCGAGACCCCCTCCGAAGGAAATTCCCCTTTCCCGCGCAAAACTCGACCTTTGGAAGGCTTAACTGTCGCGAAAACGTGTAAACGTG
>Ga0115007_10001729_pt1 | contig 13887 bp, 1 predicted proteins | sample ArcOceMetagenome_2_FD_87166 | JGI IMG/M metagenome (GOLD analysis project Ga0115007, IMG submission 87166) | Marine eukaryotic phytoplankton communities from Arctic Ocean - Arctic Ocean ARC135M Metagenome | ecosystem: Environmental > Aquatic > Marine > Oceanic | place: Arctic Ocean | collected... | reverse complement strand
GAACCAACCGGCAAGTTGAATGGAAATGGACCCCCTTAGTCAGAACCAGGGAAAACGGAAATGAAAGAATGAAAGAGCAATTGCTTCAAAAATTGCGATGAAAAACGCTAAAAATAATATTTTCTGAAAGACTTGCACAAATAGTATGTAATTATGTGGAGAGAACGAGTATCAAAAAGAACCCATGATCACGTGGCAGAGCGCTTGTTTCAAAATCACATCATTACACGAGATTTGTGAACAGTTACTAGTACAAATTAGTAACATTAAATCTCGTGTCGCCCAACCCAGCGCCAGCCAGCAAGGAGCATTTTTTAACCCTGTGTGGCACCTCGTGTTTGCTTTGGCCAGCTTGCCCTGAAACTCAAAGCGGTTGTGCTTGTTCAAAAAACCATCTCTGTCCAAACTGTGTGCCAAACAACAGTACACGGACGACAAGCAAACATGTCTGATCCACTGGATATTCCTTCATGGGCCCGAAAAAGTCCTTCAAGAACAAAGAAGAAAAAAAGAACGAAAAAGATCACACAAAAACAACAACAACAAATCGACCAAGACAAACCAGTAAGCTTGTTTGGTGAGAAAGGTGGCAAGTTAGAAGCACCCGTTGACAAATTGAACCACCATAATTTACCCGCACGATGGTTTGCAAACAGTTCACACGGACCAAAAGAACCAACACCGGCGCCCACTGGCAATAAAGTCCGACCTTTTCCCCCAACAATTGCAAAAACAACTCGTGCACGCAAGTTTGGTGACGGACCTGGAAAAAATATACCCAGAGCCACTATTTTGAGATACAATGAAAACAATGACGCAGACGAAGCATCGAAATTGGAATCAACTAAAAGCGATGTTGGAACAGTGCCGACGGAAACGCTATCAACACGCGTGCGTGATCCTTCCTTTTTAAAATTAGATCAAAGTAAACTGGCACTGGATATATTTGACGACCCGGGGACCTACGAAAGGCTTTTTCATCGTGGGGTTACACCCAAACAATGGATAGCCAAAGCCAAAGAAGAAGGAAATGTACCTATCCAAGCCACGTCACCCTACTACAATGGTACAGAATGGACATGGACACCATGTCAAGTCAACACCTTTGAATCGGAAACGGAACAATTTGAAGTTAAATTTAATGTATCCGGCAAAGAAAGGACTAAAAAAGTACGACGTTTATCCGTCATGTTTGATGCGGAAGATTCTGGATTGTTCCAAGCTCGAATGAAATACTGCATGAATCTTCGTGAAGCTACCAAAGCTCAACTTCGTTTAGATCACTTTTTAAACCATCAAGATAACAATGGTGTTGAAACAATTCCCGATTGGGTCTTGGATCATATCGCGAAACGTATTGGTAATCCAAAATTATTAGCAGGTATATCAGATCCTGAACACAAATCAGTCAATGTTTTGCAAAATCTTGTTGCGGATGTTGGCAATCGATACATGCGTGCTTGTAAAAAGATTGTGTTGAACATTAAAATTCATCAATCCCCAGAAATGTACAAACAATACCAAGAATTAAAACTGCCCTATGTTGATTTATCAAAATCTTCGGCACCGTGGTATGGCAAACTTCAACTTCCTGATGATCGTATCTCTTTTTCAAAAGCAAAAGAACAAGTTGCTAAAAAATTATTTTTATCCCACCCTGGAGTGCGAAGATCAGTGGTTGACATGTATTATCAATTTTATGATAGGTATTCTGGTCCAAAAGGTAGTTTTGTCGATGTTGATTTTGATCCTAAAGAATGTGGAACCATGGATTTAAATGATTTTATCGCTCGGCAAGACGCTGCATGTATTGCTGTCGTAAAAACATTGACACAAGATTGGAGACGCCAAGTCGTTGATACATTATTGGACCATTGTTCTTCACATTTTAACTTTTATCAATCGGACGTCGAAAAATATAAAAAGAGCAAACTTTTTGTCTTTCTTAAAGTATTAGCTGTACGCATGGCTGGTATACTTCGGGAACTGGTGGAACGTTCAATTCAAAAACTGGTTGATTTTGTCACACGTGTTACAGAACAAAATTTATCTGTCTTTGATACATCATTAGAAATAGTCGAAGGCGAAGAATCCGCAGACATTAAATTTGTGCCTTCACTTGATGACATTCGTGAAAAAGCTATTGTGGGTACCGTGGCACGTATTATGGAATCAGCTGGAAAAATCAATCGTGTAGATGCTGATTTATTAACTCTGTTACGTATTGATACCTTGCCAATTCTTGAAAACATAAGTGCTGCAGCAGTTGGTCCACAATATGGTGCACAAATTCCAACCGGAGGCTATCCCATTCCGGACGAAATAGATGACAACAACGATGAAAGTACTACTACCAAAACACCACCACCAGCAACAGCAGCAGCAACAACAACAGCAGAACAACAAAAAACGGTCGAGTCAACATTGTCACCTTTTTTAACTGATTTTTTAACCGTGGCAAGAGACGCGGGTACTGTTGTTGATAGACTGACTTCCGATGGTTTTTTAGCTGCAACAGAATTAAAAAGTTGTTATGTTGTTCATTTAGATATCCTTAACCCAAGCACAGCAAGAGAAGTGACTGATTTCGCAAATTTAGTTAAAGATAAAGATCATGATGCCATTTCTAAAATGTTGAGTCGCTTTGCTGGTTCTCGTGATTCGGCTGCTACTGCATCTTCCGATGTCAGTCTATTGTGTATGGTTGCTATCAATTGCATTGACATCAAAAAAATTGTTGAAGAATCAGCTTCGGCACACATTGATACAATATTAAAAGCACTCAACGCCACGCTTCGTACGAAAAACAAAGATATTATTGCATCTTACGAAGAAATTTTGCATAAAGTTTCGGTCAAACCAACAAATGAACAAGAATTGATTGTATTGAAAGCATTTGTTAATTCGTTAGGGACAGTTGTACGAGAAACCAAACAACGTGTTGTTGTTATTCATGAATTAATGAACTTGGCTGGAATGTATGGATTTCGTGTACCATTCGATGATTTTGCATTGGCTTATGGTACTATGGAATGGCCTCAACGTGTCAATTGGGCTTTTCATGAAGCGCAAGATGCCGTTGAAAAAGAAAAAAAGAAAATGCAAAAACAACTTGACAAAGACAAAATTGCTTTTGATAAATATCTTGAAGGCTTAGGTGAACGACAAAAGAAATTCTTTGAATACAGTGACCCAGAACAAATGCCTACCATTGTTGACGAAGCTATCAGTCTTGATGCTGATTTGACAGCGGCAGAAATCAAAGGGGAAGAATTTAATGAAAGAGAAAAGGCTTTTGGATGGGATCCAACGTCGTATGCTATTATTGATGGAATTCGAACTGAATTCAAAGAATTTTACGACCTGTGGACAATGTACGCTGATTTTGAAAACAATGTGGAAGGATGGGTAGGTGGACCATTTATACAACTCAAAGCACAGGAAGTCAGTGATTTTGTTACAATGGCTTTTCAACAATCGTACAAGTTAAAAAATAAATTATCCAGTAAAGCTCCTGGCGCAGCAGATGTTGCAGCAGACCTTCGTGCCAAAACTGCTGCATTCAAAGAGAATATACCATTGTTAGAAGCGCTTGGGTCAAAAGCATTGTTGGATCGGCATTGGATGGAATTGTCCGAACGAGTGGGACATGATTTGATTCCAGACATAGAACTAACACTGCAAAGCATGTTGGATATTAATATTATGGAAAAATGGGACGACGTAGAAGAAATTGCAACCATTGCCAACAAAGAACATGGTCTTCAAAACAAATTAAAATCGATGGAACAGGAATGGGACGAATTGGAATTATTGGTCAAAGAATACAAAACGACGGGCACTCATATCATTGGTGGAACAGACGATATTTATGCGTTGCTTGATGATCAAATTGTAATGGCGCAAACTATGCTGGCCTCTCCTTTCATCAAACATATCAAAGGTCCAACAGCAGCATTTGAAAAAAAATTGAATTATTTGCAAGAAACACTGGATGCATTTCTGATGGTTCAACGCACTTGGATGTATCTTGAACCGATTTTTGGAAGTGAAGATATTATGCGTCAAATGCCCACGGAAGGCCGACGTTTTGCTGCCGTCGATAGTTTTTGGCGCCGTACATTGGCTGACACGTTAAAAAACCCACGGGCAATTGATATTGCTGAAAACGAAAAATTGTTGTCGCAATTCAACGATGCCAACAAAAGATTAGATTTGATTCAAAAAGGATTGGAACAATATTTAGAAGTTAAACGTTTAAAATTTGCACGCTTCTTTTTTCTGTCCAACGATGAATTGCTTGAAATTCTTTCACAAACAAAAGACCCCCGTGCCGTGCAACCTTTTTTAAACAAATGTTTTGAAGGTATTGCTAAAATTGGATTTAACGGTGAAGAAACTGGTAAACCAGAAGACGTTATCATTACTAAAATCAAGTCGTCACAAGGTACATTTGTTGAATTAGATCCGGTCATTGATCCAAATTTGGGAGACAACAGAGGCAACGTTGAAAATTGGTTGCTACAACTGCAATCAAGTATGCGTGTGTCGTTGAAACGAGAAACCAAAACATGCATTGAAACCTACCCACGAATGAAACGTGGAGAATGGTGTTTTGCTGGATACCCCAGTCAATGTGTGCTGAACATTTCTCAATTGTACTGGACCAAAGAATGTGAAAGTTTAATGGATAAAAAAGGATTGAAAGGATTGAAAGAATTTGACATCAAACAACAAGCACAAATTTCTGAAATTGTACAAATTGTACGTGGTAAAATTACAAAAAACCAACGCCGTTTGATGCAAGCGCTGTGTACGTTGGATGTCCATGCCGGTGCTGTCGTCAAAGAAATGGTTGCGGCGGGTTGCCAAGAAAAAACTGAATTTGAATGGTTGTCTCAATTGAGGTATTACTGGTTGAACCAACCGGATGATTACTGTCGTTACGGCGATGATGTCGAACCTTTCAATTTAATCGCTAAAATATTAAATGCTTTTCAAATGTATGGTTATGAATACTTGGGGAACAGTGGTCGTTTGGTCATTACACCTCTGACGGATCGATGTTACCGTACTTTGATGGGAGCAGTCTCCTTGATGTACGGTGGTGCACCCGCGGGTCCAGCCGGTACGGGTAAAACCGAAACAACCAAAGATTTATCCAAAGCCTGTGCCATTCAATGCGTTGTGTTGAATTGTTCACCTGAATTTGATTACAAAGCCATGGGTAAATTCTTTAAAGGACTGGCCCAATCGGGTGCTTGGAGTTGCTTTGATGAATTCAATCGTATTTTGTTGGAAGTATTGAGTGTCATTGCGCAACAAATTTTAACCATTCAAAAAGCGAAACGAGCACGTGTTGCTAAATTTGAATTTGAAGGGACGGAACTTACATTGAATCCAGATGCGAATTGTTTCATTACTATGAATCCCGGTTATGCCGGACGGCAAGAACTTCCCGATAATTTGAAAGCTTTGTTTCGTCCTTGCGCAATGATGGTTCCCAATTATTCATTGATTGCTGAAGTCATGCTTTACGCCAAAGGATTTGGAGATGCTACCAAATTAGCTCGAAAATTATGCCAAGTCTTGATTTTAGCCTCTGAATTGTTGTCGAATCAAAAACATTACGATTACGGTATGCGTGCTGTCTTTTCCATTTTGGTGCGTGCTGGTATTCTTCGTTTGCAATTGGGTGATAAATGGAGCGAAGACTTAATTGTGTTGTCCGCCGTCATTGATGTCAATTTGCCCAAATTCAATTCCAACGATATTCCTTTGTTCATGGGTATTACACAAGATTTATTCCCTGGCATTGAACCACCAACTTCCGACTATGGTCCTTTGATACCTATGATCAAATCTGTTGCACGCAGGAGAGGTTTACAAACAACCAAAGAATTCATTGGATCTACACTTCAACTGTACGAAACGGTACAAGTTCGTCATGGTTTGATGGTAGTAGGACAAGCTTATTCCGGTAAAACAAGCTGTATTCAATGTTTGCAGCAAGCAATGACAGAAATTAAACAAGAGGATTACCCAGCAAAAGTAAATACATACACCCTCAATCCAAAAAGTGTTGCTTCAACACAATTGTTTGGTTCTTTTGATCCCAATACACATGAATGGACAGATGGTGTGCTTGCTATTATTTATCGCAATGTTTCCAAAGATTTGTGTGGTGATATGAATTGGATTGTATTTGATGGGCCCGTCGATACCTTATGGATTGAATCAATGAACACCGTGTTGGACGACAACAAAAAACTTTGTCTCGTCAGTGGTGAAATCATTAAAATGAGTGATTACATGCGAATGATTTTTGAACCGGCAGATCTGGAAGAAGCATCCCCAGCAACAGTCAGTCGGGTGGGTGTTGTCTTTACCGAACCAGAACGATTAGGTGCCCAAGTTTTAGTGGATTCATGGGTAGAAAAAGTTGACGGGTATGTCTACGCAGATCCTGTGGAGGAAGAAGCGACATCGCCAGAAGCAGAAGAGAACAAACAAAGCAGTGAACAAGGATCACCAGCTGGTTCACCTAAAAACTCACCTCGTAGTGCAAAAAGTTCACCAAAAAATTCACCACGCAGTAAAAAAGGTTTATCCAATGGAGATATTCTTCGTAGTGCCATCGACTGGTTATTGAAACCAGCAATATTTTTCATTACGCAGTATTGTAAACGACCGTCTCGAATTACAAAGATGGAAATGACAAACAACACACTGATTTTAATTTCATGTTTGATGAAGCAACCGTTTGAAAATGAACCCGATAAAATTCCTTCCGAACGTGATTTGCCTCGTTGGTTAGAAAATTTGGCCCTGCTTTCGATTGTTTGGTCAGTTGGTGCAAATACTGACACCGTGGGCCGTAAAAAATTTGATGATTTGTTCCGTCAACTCATTGGAGGAACACTACAAGAAGAATCACCGGCCGAATGGGCTCTTTTCGTTGCAAAAACCCCCGATTACGTGGGAGACGCAAAAGACAACCGAAAAGCATTGGATTCAATTCCAAATGTTGGTTTGGTGTATGATTATCGATTGGATAAAGACAAATGCAAATGGTTGCCGTGGATTGGAAAAGGCAGTGCATCAGTAGAAACTGGAATTACTGAATACACGGATATTGTTATTGATACAGTTGATACAGTACGAAATGCATTTCTTGCAAAATTGCTCATTAGTTGTGGCAAGCATGTTCTTCTTAACGGTTCTACTGGTACAGGAAAGTCAGTTGCCACCAAAAAGTTACTCACTCAAACGATTGATCAAGACACGTATATGCCCATTTTCATCAGTTTCTCGGCACAAACCAGTGCGAATCAAACACAAGATATTATTGATGGCAAACTGGGTAAGCGACGCAAGGGTGTATACGGTCCTCCTCCAGGTACGACGGCAATTATTTTTGTCGATGATCTCAATATGCCTGCGAAAGAAGAGTATGGTGCTCAACCTCCCATTGAATTGCTTCGTACATGGATGGACCACAATGGATGGTACGACAAACAAGACCCACAATGGCCATATCGAAAAAATATTGATTTGCAATTTATATGTGCTCAAGGACCACCCGGTGGTGGTGCTTCAGCCATTACACAACGCTACGCAAGACATTTTCATACGATCAACTACGTTCCATTTGATGCCGATTCACTGTCACGTATATTTAATGCTATATGTGAATGGTTTCTTTCCGATTTTATGGGCAGCATTCGTAAATTGGGTGCAGTCATGGTGGCAGCATCAACCGAACTCTATAATGAATGTCAACATGCATTGAAACCTACTCCTTTGAAAAGTCATTACACATTTAATTTGCGTGATCTGTCCAAAGTATTTCAAGGTCTCTCCTTAGCTGATGCAGAAAGTATCAGTGAACCCGAGGGTATTATGCGAATGTGGGGACATGAATGCGAACGGGTCTTTCATGACCGTTTAGTAAGTGTTGAAGACCGTACCATTTTTAAAGACATTCGAAATGGATTAGCAAGTAAACATTTTCGTAAAAGTTGGGAGCAAATCGTTGGGCAAAACGACCCACTGATGTTTGGTAATTTTATTGACAATCGTGTTGAACAAGCAAACCGAAAATACAGTGAATTTAAAGATCATAAAAAATTGACTGCAGTCATGAATGAATACTTGGAAGATTACAATGCCATGTACCCATCTCCAATGAATTTAGTCTTGTTTACGAATGCAATTGAACATTGCTGCAGAATTGCACGAATCATTGGTCAACCAGGTGGTAATGCCATGTTGGTTGGTGTGGGTGGTAGTGGTCGAAAAAGTTTGACAACACTTGCTGTCTTTATTTGTGACATGAAAGTTTTTCAAATTCAAATTTCGAAAGTATATGGAAAAAACGAATGGAGAGATGATCTTCGTACAGTATTGAGAATGTCAGGAGAAAAACAACAAGATACAATATTTCTTTTTAGTGACACTCAAATCAAAAGAGAAGATTTTGTCGAAGACATCAACAATATTTTAAATACTGGTGAAGTTCCAAATTTATTTGAAAACGACATGAAAAGTGAAATCGTAGAAACTTTGAGAAAACCTGCAGCAGCCGCTGGACTTGTCGACGCGACATCGAAAGATATATTGAATTTTTTCGTTGAACAAAGTAAAGCACATTTGCACATTGTGTTAGCCTTTTCACCCGTCAGTGAACAATTTAGAAAACGTTTGCTCATGTTTCCATCTTTGATTAATTGTTGTACAATTGATTGGTTTGACAAATGGCCAACACAAGCATTGACATCAGTGGCAGAATATTTTCTTGAAGATCAAAATATGCAGGAGGATATTTATAAAGCAGTTGTAGAAACATGTGTGGACATGCAGGAGCGTGTTACGAACATGTCTGCTAAATTTTTGAACGAATTGCGAAGAAATTATTATGTGACACCGACCTCATACCTTGAATTGATTAAAACATTCAAAGCACTGATTGACAACAAAAGAACAGAAGTGGCCACTCGACGCGATCGATATCAGAACGGGTTGACAAAAATTAATGATACATCGGCTCAAGTGGGTGGAATGAAAGAGGAATTGATTGCTCTTCAACCTAAATTAAAAGTTGCACAAACAGAAACAGCAGCGAAATTAGTAGTGGTCCGTGCCAGTGAAAAAGATGTCAGTGCACAAGCTGCCGAAGTTCAGAAAATTGTTGCAGCATGTGACATTACAAAAGCTGAAGCATTAGAATTAAAAACTTCTTGCGAAGCAATGCTGGCTGTCGCCATTCCAACATTGAAGGCAGCAGAAAAAGCATTGAATTCTTTAAGTAAATCTGATTTGGTTGAAGTCAAAGCCATGAAAACACCACCCCACGGCGTAGTTCTTACAGCACACGCGGTTTGTCTAATGATGGGTGTTAAACCTGAAAAAATACCCGACCCTGACAATCCAGGAAAAAAAAAATTAGATTATTGGGGTCCAGCCAAAAAAGATATATTTGGTGATTCCAAGTTATTAAAAAAATTGACCAAGTATGACCGAGACAACATTGATCCTGTCATTGTTGAAAAAGTTGGTCTGTTTTGTCAAAGAGATGATTTCGCACCAAAATTGGTATTAAAAGCTTCCAAAGCAGCGGCCGGTCTTTGCCAATGGGTACATGCGATGATCAGCTACGACAAAGTTGCCAAAGTTGTAGAACCAAAAAGAATTGCCTTGAAGAAAGCGAGTGCGGACCTTGCCGAAGCCGAAGCTGAACTTGCAGAAAGAAACGCCGAACTAAAAGTTGTTCAAGATGAACTTCAAGAACTTCAAGATGATTTAAGAATCACATTAGAGAAAAAAGATCAACTTGAATTTGATGTGAAACAATGTGCCGATCGATTAGAACGTGCTGAAAAATTGATATCAGGTCTTGGTGGGGAAAAAGATCGTTGGGGAATATTTGTCAAAGAATTAAAAGTTCAATATGAAAACATTACTGGTGATATATTAATCTCATCGGGTGTTATTGCATACCTTGGTTCGTTCACGGATGCATACCGGGAATCAGCCATTGCAGCATGGTCCACTTTGCTTCAAAGCAAAGGTATTTCATGTGCTGAAAAATATTCCATTATTGATTGTCTTGGTAGACCAGTTGAAATTCGAGAATGGAACATACAAAACTTACCAAGAGACAATGTATCGATTTCAAATGCAATTATGATGCAAAAATCAGATCGATGGCCACTTATGATTGACCCGCAATTGCAAGCCAACGAATGGATCAAAACAATGGAAGGCGACAATGGTCTTCGTGTCTGTCGTCAAGTTCAAAGTGACTTTGTACGTACTATCGAAAATTGCATTCAATTTGGTCGTCCTGTCCTTTTAGAAGATGTACCAGAAATCATTGATCCTGTTCTTGAATCCATTTTATTGAAAGAGATTGTGAAAGTTGGTGGTGCTCCATCCATTAAAGTGGGAGACAACATGGTTCCTTACGAACCAACCTTTAAATTATACATCACTACAAAATTACCAAATCCACATTTTTCACCCGAAACATGCGTCAAAGTTAATTTACTTAATTTTATGGCAACATTTGAAGGTCTTAAAGATCAAATGTTAGGTGTCACTGTGAGGCAAGAACGACCTGATTTAGAAGAAAAACGTCAAAAGTTGGTGGTCCAAGATGCTTTGAATAAAAAACAATTGAAAGAAATCGAAGACCAAATTCTTGAATTGTTGGCAAATTCAGAAGGTAATATTTTAGATGATGCTGTGTTGATTTCTACATTAGCACAAGCTAAAATAACTTCCAATGAAATTGAAGTGCAAGTCAAACAAGCGGAAAAAACAAAAGCAATCATTGACAAAGCACGTGTCAATTACGAACCCATTGCTGTTCGTGTGGCTGATTTATTTTTTTGCATAGCAGAAATGGCTTCTGTTGATCCTATGTATCAATATTCGTTGGTGTGGTACATCAATTTGTTTCTTTTGGCAGTCTCAAGGTCGGAAGAAGGAGAAAATCTTGAAGAACGTGTAACATCTATCATTGAAGTGTTTACAGTCACTTTGTACCAAACAGTCTGTCGCACCCTTTTTGAAAAAGACAAAATGTTGTTTTCTTTTCTTCTGACAAAGACGGTTATGTTGGCTGAAGAAAAAATTGATTCCATTGAGCTGCGGTATTTTCTTGCCGGAAATACAGCGGTCGAAACAACGGAACCAAATCCTGTTGACAATGGTGAAGGGTGGTTGAAAGCTGCTGCATGGAAAGATGTATTGGGTCTTCGTGAAAATTGTCCGAATTTAAGTTGGATTACAGATGATCTTAAAACCAACACATCAGCGTACCGTAAAATCTTTGAATCTACAGAACCACGGGAGGATTTAGTTGCTTATCTGGGAAGCAAGCTTCAATATCGCTTTCAAGAACTTGTTCTTTTACGCTGTTTAAGGCCTGACAAAGTTGTCCATGCGGTTCAAAACTACATCAATGATGAACTTGGCCAAGAATTTGTGGATCCGCCAGCATTTGAATTACGTGCCAGTTATGATATCTCATCTTGTGACACACCTATTGTTTTTGTACTTACAACGGGTGCGGATCCAATGACAGTGTTATTACGTTTAGCTGACGAAGAAGGATACACAACAGACAATGGTAAATTGTTCAGTATTTCATTGGGTCAAGGCCAAGGCCCTCGGGCTGAGCGTGCGGTGCAATTGGCAAAAGACAAGGGTACGTGGGTGGTGCTGCAAAATTGTGATTTATGTGAATCATGGTTACCTACATTGGAACGTCTTTCGGAAGAAACTACGAAAGAAAATACACATGAGAAGTATCGGTTATGGTTGACGAGTATGCCTTGTTCATTCTTTCCTGTAAGTATATTGCAGAATGGTTGCAAAATGACACTTGAACCACCACGTGGTATGCGTCAATCATTGTTAGGTAGTTATACTATGATACAACCCGAGTGGTTGGAAGAAAAAATTTCGGGTTCGGACAAAAAAACAAAATGGTTCAAAAAGTTGGTTTTTTCGTTGTGTTTTTTTCATGCAACAGTTGGCGAACGCATTAAATTTGGTCCATTAGGATGGAACATACCCTACGGTTTTAGTGTTCCTGACTTGAGTATATCCTTGGATCAATTAAAATTATTTGTGGAAGAATACAAAGAAATACCGTATAAAATGCTCAATTATTGTGGTGGTGAATGTAATTACGGAGGCCGTGTCACCGATGATAAAGATCGACGTTGTATCCGTAATATTTTGAAAGATTTTTTCACACCAAAACTGATGGACGATAGTTATCGTTATTCATCAAGTGGTTTATTTTATGCACCCAAAGATGGGGACCATGCGTCTTACGTGGAATATATTCGCAATTTACCAATTGCCGAAGGACCAGAGTGTTATGGTTTACATGACAATGCGGCGATTACATCCTCCATTTTAGAAACGTCAAAACTCTTATCAAACGCACTTAGTTTATTGCCACGATCAACAGCAGCAGGCGCTAAAACATGGAGTGAAAAATTAGCCGAAACCGCTGGCATCATTGAAACGCAATTGCCCCAAGTATTTGATCTTGAAAAAATTGGTATTCAATACCCAACATTGTATGAAGATTCCTCCAATACAATATTAACGCAGGAATTAGAACGGTACAATAAATTGTTGTTTCGTGTCAAAACCAGTTTACGTGATGTACAAAGAGCTTTAAAAGGTGAAGTGGTGATGTCCGCGGAACTTGAAATAATGGGCAACTCAGTTGTGAATGGCAAAGTACCTGACAAATGGGCAGGCTACCCAAGTTTAAAACCATTGGGGTCGTGGGTAAAAGATTTCTTGCAACGTATTATCTTTTATCAAGATTGGGTAGACAATGGTAAACCAAAAACGTTTTGGATCAGTGGATTTTATTTCACACAAAGTTTTTTGACCGGTATTCGACAAAATTATGCTCGGGGACAAAACATTGCTATTGATTTACTCGATTACGATTTTCAAGTGTACAAGGACGGCGACGAAAAAACAATTGAAAGACCATCAAGTGGTGCGTTAGTGACTGGATTATATTTGGAAGGATGTAAATGGGACGCAACAGAAGATGGCTGTGAAGGTTCAGGTGGCCTGAAAACCGGTGCACTGGTTGAAAGTGACCCAAGGATACTATACATGCAAGTACCAATGATTCATATCAATGTAATGGAAAACAAAGATGTACCGTCGAGAAATGCATACACATGTCCTGTGTACAAGACATCGGAAAGACGTGGTCAATTGAGTACAACGGGGCATAGTACAAATTTTGTCATGATGATTGCACTCCCAATGAGACAAGTAGATCGATTTGAAATAGACGAATATGCGCAACAGGTAAGGGAACAGTTGTCGGTGTTATTTTTTTGTGTTTTGTTGTGGTTTGTGAAGAACTTTTCTGATTTTTTTTTGTTATTGTTGTTTTTGTCAGAAATGGATCAAGTCTGGTGTTGCCTTGTTGACACAATTAGACGATTAAAAAGATTAAAGTACAACAATGTAGAGTTTTTGTAGCTGTACATGTTGTGGTACGGGTGTGTGCAAGTACATGTAGTAAAGACAAAAAGTAATATCACATATGTATGTTTTTCAATTTGTTCAATGTTCAATGATTTCCTCACGAGGTTAAAAAAATATTCAGTTCGGTGAAAAAGGATACTGTGTGCTGTGTTGCACCGGTGCTACGTGCTACGTGCTACGTGCTACGTGTACCGGTCTTCTACGTACTACTGGTGTAGAGACATAGAAGTCCTAGACTTTATGTTTTCTAGATTTAAAAGACATGTGTGCAGTAATTGACATCTTTTAAACACAATTTACTCTACGTAAGTGGTGTACCTGCACCTCTGTGTATGTACACTTAGG
>Ga0115007_10001727_pt1 | contig 13893 bp, 13 predicted proteins | sample ArcOceMetagenome_2_FD_87166 | JGI IMG/M metagenome (GOLD analysis project Ga0115007, IMG submission 87166) | Marine eukaryotic phytoplankton communities from Arctic Ocean - Arctic Ocean ARC135M Metagenome | ecosystem: Environmental > Aquatic > Marine > Oceanic | place: Arctic Ocean | collected... | reverse complement strand
GTCTTGGAGTTTCGAATTTGAAAAAATCAGAAGGTGTTAAAGCAGCACCACCTACAGTAATAGCGGTAATGTTACCTGCTGATTCTGTGATTGATTGAACAGGTCCATTTGCGATAAATATCTCTTCAATACCACCGGTACTGTCGTTACATAAATCTAAAAAGCCTGCTGTAATTGCTGAACAACTCATATTATATTGATTTTTTTAATTAGTTAATAAAGAGGGAACCTGTATGATTCCCTCTATAATTTGTTTGGCTTACGCCATATCGTTAGTACCGAAAAGGTTAACCTCTCCAACACCAACTCCTAGTCTCCAAGCAGCTCTAAACTTCATTACATCAGATGCTTCATCGTAGAAGAATCTAAAGTTATCTAATTCATCAGTTAAACCTGTTGCAGCAAGGATCATTTTCCCTGGTCCAGCAAATTTGTTATCAGAACCAACTAATCCTGAAGACTTAACAACTGTTACGTTAGTACCAGGTAAGATTAAGATATCGTTAGATTCTACTGAGTTAAAGTGATATAGATTCTGAGCAACTAAAGCTCTTACAAGTGCTCTATATGCATCTGGTGAAACCACCATAATTAAATCGTCTCTGTCTTTTACAGACTCGTCGATTGCATCATATAAATCAAGTGCTTGTTCAAATGCGTTAGCAGCAGTCCATGCAGCTATAGCACCACCTTGTAGGTTAGCTACGTTAGCAGCAGTAATCTGTCCTTTAAGTCCAGTCATTGCTCCACCTGCAGAACCGTTAATTAAGAAACCTTCGTTGTATTTTCTTAATTTGTCTGAGTAAGATTCAGAAATTACATTCTCAAAAGGAATGAAATCGTTACCTGTACCTGCATTCATAAATGCTGATTGGTAAGTTGCACGTAAATCTTCTACACACATTTCAGTCTTAGACTGTAATGATTCGATGATTACGTTTACTTGTGTGTATGTTACTTGACCGTCTGAGGTCCATCCACATGATAAAGCAGATACTGGTAATGCAGCGTCTACTAAGTTAATTGCAACAGTACCTGAAGTGAATCCTGATCTTAGATCAATGTAGTCAAGTAGGTCTGTTTTTAAAACTACCTTTGAGATTAAATCCAAAGATAATTGGTCTGTATAAGCAGGCAATGCTGCTACGTCAAATCCGAATGCCATAATTTTTGTTTTTGTTTTTTGTTTTGGTTAATTAGTTTTTACGAACAGATCTCAAGAAATCCATTCTTTTGTTTAATGCTTCATCTGCCATTTTCTTGTTTTCTGCAAATGTGTTTCTAATAGGTTTAGCTGCTGGTTCATCTGCAATTACTGCAAATTTAGCTTTAAGCTCTACTACTTCTTCCGTTAATGCTGCGATCTCCTCAGTGAATGGAGCAATCATTTCAGCGATACCTGCTAACAACTCTTCAGTTGCTGGTATAGCTGCTTCAGAAACTGGTGCTTCTACTACTACCTCTTCCATTACCTCTTCGATAATTTCTTCAGGTTTAGCTTCTGCTTCAACTTCTGAGATTTCCATAATCTCACCGTTTGGACCAACACCAATTAAAAGACCATCAGTTGTTTCGTGGATACCTTCAGGTGCATAAGGAGACTCTTCGCCTTCTTCTGTTCTTATTAGTAAGCTTGCACCTACTTCTAATTCACCATCAGTATAAACCACAGTACCATCAACTAAAGTTGCTTCCGCAAACTTAGCTTCAGTTACAACTGCTTTGTCGGCTGCGAGCATTACTCTCAGCTTCTTTACCATGTCGTTTACTGTCATAATATTGATTTTTTTTTAAATTCATCTGGAGTATCCAGACAGAACTAAATATATATCGACGTCATATTGACAAAAGTTAACTTGCGAACAATTTTAAAATAAATGCGTAAAAGTTTTTTTATATCAATTATTTGTGGTATATTAGTAGTATAATAACGGAGGTTACTCCACTAAACTAAATAAAATGACAAACACAAAACCACTACAAACAATCGTAAGACCTGTTAACATTGAAACAAATCCTATTTACTTTCCTGTAAAAGAATGGTGTTTTAAAAACAATGTAGATTATTCACAAGGAGAAGCCGTATGTTGCTTTACTCATGAAAATCTTGGTTATCTAAGATGTATTGAAGCTTTAGTATATAGGCTTCATAGAAAGTCTGTTCAACCAGAATGGAATGGATAATTGTTAATAAATCGAAAATAAACGCATAAAAGTTTTTTTATGTCAAATAAAAGTGGTATATTAGTAGTATACTAATGGAGGTTAGTTCTCCCCTTCTATAAAGCGAGAACAAAAATTAAAACGATCAAAATGAAAAATCAAACAACAGAAACAATCACAGACTCAATCGTATCATTTAAAAATGGTGGTTCAGTCTTAAAAGACGACTTACTAAAGAAATTTAGATTCGAAAAACACTACTGTAAAAAACATCACCAGTCAACAATATGGACTTACTTTCATTATCAAACAGGAATGATGCAATTTGCAGATAAGAAATCTGAAGTACGTACAATCAACGAACTTTGGAAATCACAAGGCTTTAAGTTTTCTAAGCAAACTAACAAGCCACACATGGCAGAAGCAATCGGTGCTCGTTCAGTTATCGGTCACGTTTGGAGAAACGAAGCTATTACAGAAGCAAGTGGACAAAACTATACTGAACCATTATCAACTCTAATGGGTTATATGAATGGAAGTATTGAAGTAGTAACTTGGGAAATTAACTGGTAATAATTTTGAAACCTTTTTAAAATATAGTGTATAACTAGTATAATAACAATTTAAAACAAACATTATGAAATTATTTAAAACGATTATCGAAGAAGCAATGGAAGAAATGAAATACCCAGATGCATTCTTTGCACAGATCAACAAGATCAAAGGAAAGTTTATCAAAGTAAACTTAGAGTGTGGATCTACAGACGACCTAAGAGTACTAAGAAGATTCCTAACAAAAGAAAAGTATGTAATCTTAAACTAAACTAAACAGAGAGGGCGAAAGCTCTCTCTTTTAAATAAACAATTATGAGTGTAGAATTACCAAACTTCTCAGATTACATGAGAGTAGTAGAAGGAATGATCAATAAGAATGAGCTAACAGTAGAACAAGGTATAATCCTTAGATGTTGTTACAACGCTACAGTTAATGAGAGACCAGTTAATGTAAACTATTTAATGTCTGCAACTGGTTTAAACTGGAAAAGAATCAGTGCTATCCTAAATGGTCTAGTACTTAAAGGTGCTATCAGAGTACATGATAAAAAATGGTATACTCTTTAGTCTTTCTTTTTATCTTTATGTGCTTTGATCCTGATGATATTAAGTATGATACCTGTGATGATTAATGCCATCGTTAACATACTGTTCCAATCTACCATAGCCGAACCCGCAGCTGTTATGGTAGTTATGTTTGCAATTGAGTCTTTAGTTTCTGCTATCATATTATGATTTTTGTACGATTTCTAAGAAGTTACCAGTTACAGAAAAACCATTTAGTTCACCTGCTTTAATTTTACTCCAAGTATCTTCATTATTTATTTTATAACTAGTCATCCATGTTCCTGCTGGTACATCAAAACCTAATCCTGTTGCTTTGTCCATCTTTGGATCATCAACAATCCAAGACTCAAGAAGAGTATTCTCAGTAACAACATTATCATCATGGTTTATATCTGTATTGTGTGTGTTATTATCTTCTAAAAACTTCTTTGCAATCTGTTGTACTGTATCTTTAGAGAAGTATACGTGAAATGTATTACCTAATTCATCTTTTCTTGGTATCAATGCAAGAGGAATCATAGCTGGACCTGTTACAATCATCTGATCATCAGTACTAAATGACCAATGTTTACTCATTAAGTATGCATTATTAGATACACTACCATCTGGTGATGGTTCTGAACTGTTATTCGTCTCTCCTGCATCACCCGCAGCTGGTCCTAAGCTAACTAATACATCTCGTGTACCATTATTAAATTTAACCATAGCTTCCCAGTAATGATTACAGTTAGGTCCGCCTTTATATTCAAATACCGAGTAGGAGTTACTACCTCTTGGTCCAAATCCAGGATTGAATCTATTCATTCTTGTGATATCTTCTCTTGAATAAGTTCTGTTTAAGGCTTTTAAAGTAGCACAGAATGTTCTTTGTCCCGCCGGGCCAGCATATCTGTATCTCATTTCAGCTGGTGTTGATGGATCTAGATCTTCTAATGCATTTAAAGCACGTGCACCATCTAAGTAATCAGCTACTGTAGCAAATTCTTTCATACGACCATCTATATAGATAACTGATTCTGGATCTATAACTTCTCCAGATGATCTTGCTATCTTTAATACATGTTCATTGAATTGTTTTTTTGCATTGTCATCAGAAAAAGAACTGTAACAAATAGCAGCAGCTTGATCATCATCATAACCTTCACTTTTTAGTTGAGGTATACAACGACCTATGTAAGCATCTTCTGATTCTCCTGGTATTTTATCTACAAATTTTGCATTGTATGTATTGTGTTCTTTACCACACATCCAAGTACCATCAGGCATTTCGTGTTCAAATCCATCTGGACAATCTGGATTCTCTCTAAATTCTGACATATCTTCTGAGAATGCCATCCAATTTACTTCTATTGCTGGTTTGTCAACGAGAGACATGATCTCTACTCCTAAGTCTTCGAATTCGAATTCTTCCATGTTGATTATAAGTTCTACTATCTTGTTCATCATAAGTTATATATTATAGTCTTGCTAAGTCGTTTATTTTTGCATCAGCTTCTTGTTGTGAACTAACTTCTGAAGAGACTACATATGCTCTTACTACTGCTGGTCCTCCACTTCCTTCTTGATCACCTAATGTTACTTGATTTTCTGCTGCATCTGCATTAGCTCCAGCTTGTAAAGCAGTTTCTGGATTTACTGCTGGTGCATTAGGTACTGATATACTAGGGACACTACCAGCTGATTTATTACCTGGTGTCTTAGTACTTACAATCTTTTTGATTGACATCAACCCAGACGCTACAGCAACTCCTGCTGCGATAGGTGCAAGTACTGGTCCAACAAATGGTACACCAACCATAGATGCATAAGCTGCAGTTGCGGACTGATACGTGGAGATTGTTGTGCTCGCTATTGCGGCAGCTTTACCTACTGCACTACCTTCACCAACAAGATTAACAATACTGTCAAGTACTTGTGCACTTGCATCTAATGCTGCGCCTACCTTTTCTTTTTCTAGTGTTTTATCAAATGCAACCTTCTCTTTACCTAATTGATCTGACTTGCCTTGATAGTGTTGTTTAATACGAAGTATCTCAGCTTCAGTTGCATCTGCATCTATTAGCTTTTGAATTTGAGCAGCTTTGTCTATAGCTAATTCAGCTTGTGCACGTACGAAATAGTCTTCCATTTCATCTAAGTTGGCCTGCTGAAGTATACCATCAACGATCGCTCTGTTATCAAGAGCTAGTTGATCTGCAATAATTTTATCTGCTGCTGCTTTATCTGCAATTGCTTTCTTTTCAGCAGCAACCTTTTGCTCTGCAGCAATTCTGTCTTCTGTCTCTTTGTCTAAAGCTGCTTTTCTTTTTGCTGCATCATCTGCATCAGCTTTATTACTAGCTAGTTTAAAACCATCTCTAGTATTTTTAAGCTTAGTTAACTGTGCTTCAGTCTCTTTGATAGTAGCATCACCTTCTGCAGCTACCTCTTCAGGATCAAATATCATACCAGCAATACCACCACTAAATCCTTCTTCTAGATTAGTACCAATATCAACACCTGGTATTAATGAAATGGCTTTAGTTAATTGATCAACTGTACCTAATAAGATTGTAATTGGAAGTGTTAAGAATCTAATAACACCTTGTGCAATGTCTTTGTTTCTTTGAGCTGCAGCGACTTGAGCTTCTTTAGTCTTTTGCATTTGCTCTAACTGAAGTATAGTAGCTGCTATTACTTCATTGGTCTGCTCGATTTTAAGGTCTCTGATTTCTGCTTCAGATTTACCTTGTAGTTTAAGAGAGTTCTCTTGTGCTGATATTGCATCTAGTGCTTCTTGTTGTGTTGTAACATTAGCTTCTACTTCTGCATTTAGTTTCTTTTGTTCAGAAGTAACACCACTAACTAAACCAACAATATCATCCCAATATTGGACAATTAATCCAAGTGCTACAACTAATGCACCAATACCTGTTGCTACTAAAGCAGTCTTTAATCCAGTTGCACCTTTGATACCAGCTTTAAATGAAGTCTTAAGAGCTGTACCCATTTTACCGATACCACCAATTACATTCTTAAATCTACTAGCTAAACCACCAGTTGCTTCATCAAGTACTGAGATAGCACCTTCACCAGCTTCACCTGCATTTTTAGATTCTGTACCTAACTTGTCAAAGTCATCAGCAGCAGTATCAGCAGCATCACCAGCTTTCTTGGCTTGTGTCTCTAATTGTTGTAATGCAACTTTGGCATCATCTATGTTTGTGACCGACTGTTCTAGACCGTCGATCTCAAAGGTTATTTTTACTATCTTATCTGCCATACTATTAAATATAAATTATTAGTCATTTGAATTACTGTCTACAATGTATTGTATCTCCACAACTATAACTTGAGAACGTATTAACTAACGTTGCATCTGGAGTACCAGAGTTAATATTAATTATCGTACCACAATAAGTCGCTCCAGTTCCAGGTACACCTGCTTTGAATTGAATAACATCTCCAAGTTGGAAAATAGAACCTTGTGTTTCCATAGTCCAATTTAAGTAAGGAGGTAAACATTCTTGAATCACATATGTAAGTGGTGGTGGAGGTGGAAGTGTACATTGTTTTGGACTAGTACATGGGCTAGCTGATACAGCAACAGTCACATTACCTGTAGTAGTAACTATCGAACCAACCTCTGCGCATATAGCAATTGGATTACCACCTATTGTAACAGTCCAACCTACAGTTGATCCATTATAAGTGTAAGTACCTGTTGCTGTTGATAATCCTGTATTAGTAAGAGTATGACATACTTGTATTGGTGGTGGTGTTATACCTTGACAGTCATTACAGTCTTCATATTCAAAAGGTAATAAGTACTCTCCAGATGGTGTTACATTTGTCTTAATTATTTGAACACATATACCTGCATAAGTTCCTGTTTCTATCTTGTATACTCCACCTACTGATAATACTGTTGCTGATTGAAAGTTTGTTGGTGGAAAACTAGAACCATCACATGCAAATGCATAATAACCAAATGTACCTGGACCAGCACATGTAGCACAGTCATCGTATACTTCACTAAAGTCAGTGTTAGGTGCTTGTGTAAAGTCTTGTGATACCACTGTGTAACATGGACCGTATATGTCTATTGGTCCTGTTGTATCTTTTACTATATCACCAGGATTTACCGTAAATGGAGTAGTTGTTGATATCCATCTTGTTGAGTTATCTAAAGGATTTTGTTGAACTGGTTGTAAACATGATTGTACTTTCCATGATGTTGGAGTTGCACTACTACATGATGCACAATCACTATATAATGATAATACTGTGTATAGAGGTGTAGCAGTACTTGTTCCTATAACAGCATAACATCCAGCTCTTTCATTTAATGTAAGAGTTTGACCAACTGTTAATGCTACTGATGAGTTTACAATATATGAAATAAAACTATTTTGAGTACAATTGTTTATGTGCTCAGCAACTTGATAAACAAATGAAGGCGTTGCACACAATAATGTAGCTGTGTATAAGTCTGACTCACATCCACTACTATCTTCTACTGTATATTGATAAGTACCTTCACATAAATTAGTTCTAATATCAGGTAGAGTTGCTGTATAACCATCTGAGTATGTAACAGTGTAAGGAGCTCCTGATCCACCTCCTCCTGTAGGTTCTAATGAACCATTACAAGCTGCGGGTGATCCATCACATATAGTAGGATTTACTATAGTAGGAAAACCAGTTACTGGTATAGATGTACTTGCTGGCACATCTACTTGTACTATTGCTATTCTACCAAGTGCATCAGTTACTGTAAGTGTGTCGACACCAACTGGTGCTGTAATTGTAAATGTAAATGGTGCTGTACCTGTTGGGTTTACATTACCTTGTGCTCCTGATGTACTAAGCTCCCAAGTGAATGCTGGTGTACCTTCAGTAGTTATTTGTATATTACCTTGTTCACCAATACAATTCGTATTAGAGACAGCGACAGAGAATCCATTAAGAGGTTCGTCTAACCATATTGGTCTTTGATCATTAAGGGTAATCAATTGACATGTTACTTCAGTCTCAGCACCTACTTGTGCATTTATAATCTTTTCAGGTCTATAGTATTTACCATTGATAAAAATAACATCATCAAATGTAAGATACTGTAAGTCTACATTATTTAAAATAAACTTAGCTGTTAATCTTCTACTAAACTTATCATACAACGAAGACACATAACGTGACCAATAACTATCAAATAAGGTTTGTCCTTGATCAAAATAACCTGGTTGTATTACCACAGGAGGTGTGTTATTATCATAGTAGTTAGGATCTGGATCTATATAATATCTTGTATCATTAGAGAAATTTAAGTTAAGCGTAGGTACTGTATTAATAATAGGGAAAGTTTCATAAGGTGAAACTAAAGGCCATTTATTTTGCACTGCACTAGGTGTATTACCATCTATTAGGTACCACTCGTAAGAAGCATTAGTAATATCTTGTAATCCACTATAGAATAAAAATCTAGTCTTTGGTTTAATTGGTAATCTTTGGAAGTTCTCTCCTGATATTTCTACAATACTAGGTAGAATAAACTGAGGGAATACATGGACACCAGTACTACCCTGGTGAATTTGATCTATTGGTGTTGGTGCGATACCCTTTACTTCTACTTTACGAGTACCTTTTAGTAATTCATTTTGACTATCAAACCTTAACCAACCATATGCATGTTTGTTATTATCTTGATGAAACTTGTTAATAAGATCTTCATCTTCTGCAAATGTATATTCGATCTGAGCACTCTGAGTGTTAAACAAAGGTTCTAGAACCATGTCTTTATCTTGTACTAATTTATCAGACCAGTCGTATGTTGTACCACTACCTATAAATGTAGACCATGGTTCAATGATAAAATGGTTAGGTCTCGTATTATCTGGTTGCATTACTAATCTAAACATAGTAATGATATCTTTAATATAATCTATTTGTAAGTATTCACAATCTAAATCTCTTGGCATATAGTAAGAACCAGGTGCCGAGTCACAATGCCAATATACTATACCAACTTGTGAGGTGTCAAATGGGTTTTGTGATTGTATGTCAACTTTAAAAATATCATTAACTTGTGGTTGATATCCACCGTTACGAGAATCATAATTAAAGAAAGACCATAAATTTTGTGATTCCCAGTTACCAACAGCTAGCACTTGTGTACTAGCACCTGATGCAGGTATACAAAGTAATCTAACTCTAGCATTAATGTTTTCATATCCATTAGGATCAGATGGTTCATATGCAGTTGCTCCTACACGTGCACCTGCATCGAACTGATAGTATGCTCCACTAGGATCTGCACTATCTTGTGCTAAGAAACTAGAACCACCACCAGATCCAGTATCAGGTGTACCTATTGTAAAATCAGGACTATTTTGTACTATGTTAGGAAAGTAACACAAACGATCGAATCCATTATTACCAGTCGCACCACTACCAAATACTTCGAAGAGACCAGTTGTAACTTGAGCTTGATCGACCGATGCTCTTTCTGAATTACCAAAGGCACTAGCATACATTTGTTTAAAACGATCACTGTCTAAAAAGGTAGACTGATATGTATAACCTGCATCTTGAAAGATTTGATCCCATACTCTCTTAGCTCTGATCATAGGTTTCATTCTCGAACCAGCTAATGCATTAGCATTATCTGTAAATGATGTGGTCTCTCCTAATGATATAGTACCAAAACCACTAACAATGTTACCAGTAGTTTCAGAATATTCATTACCATGATCTATTAATGGATATAAGATATCGCCATCAGCATGACCCGCAGTGGTTGAAGCACTTTCAGGAAAAGCTGTCCAACTATTAGTTATCTCAGTATAAGTTGCAGAACCTGTAAAGTCAGCTGCATTTGTATAAGCAACTGGAAGATCAAGCCAACTAAAATCTGTCATAGTCATTTGACACAATGAATTCTCACCAACTGCAGATGAGAAGTCTCTTGTTTCTCCTAAGAACAGTAACTCGTAATCTACTCTATCTAAGTCATGATTTCTATAGATCTTTTGTAATCTAATATGACCTTCTCTAAACTCAGCACCATCTACTAAGATCTGCGCAGGGTTTTTAACAGTTACATCAAAATCAATACCGTCTATCTCATATACATTCTCAAAGAAGTCATTGTTATGTCTAGTAGCAGGAACTCTAAACGTCTTAGAGAACACTGAAGTAGCATCTGCGTTAGTTATATCTTCTATTGATAGAGTCAACTTAATTGGCTCTGTCTCATATAGATCTAGAAAGAGTGCATCTGCATCTGCAGTTGTTCCAGTAATTACTCGTTCAGTTTTGTAAACCTTAAGTTGTATCATATTATCCTCTTTGTGATTGAATGTTGTTAGCTAACTTATAGTTAACTGTGTATTGGAATAGTCTATCTTTTCTGTAAGTCTTCTCAGTATACGATGAACTAATAAGATTAATAGGAACCCATTCATTTGCATATTCACCTACTGAAAACCTTACGTTAACTGATGGCGATTTAAACATAGACTCTATTAGTGCTGCTTCTTTGTCATTCATATAACCTGATGTAGCTTCCCAAACTTCTCTGATCTGTTGTGAGTATGTTGTGAATCCTCTTGCTTGTTTGTTAACGTCATATGTTAATCCATTATAATCTGCTGATTCTTTAAGGAAGTTATTCCGAGTAGTATTTATCTTCTTTTCATTTCTCTTAGTAAACGTGAACTGATCTCTATAACCTTCTGAGTTCATCCAAGCAAACTGTATATGATCATAATCATTACATGGTATTGGTAATACATTGTATCTCTGTGTTCTCCATGCTGATACGCCCATTACAGGTAATTGTGATTGCTCATCAGTTACACATGTCAATGGTGTGTATAAGACTGGAACTATATAGTAGTGTGTACAACTAGGTGACAGTATACCTATTGGAAAGTTAGCAGGTCCTGTTGCTAATGTGATTACATTAAAGTTACCTGATGGTATTAGACCTTGTCCTATGTTTGTGTTAGGTCCACCTCCATTTCCTTGTATGTTAGTTAAGAATGCAGTATTAAAGATAGTATTAGCCGCACCTACTTGTAAGACCCAAAAACCTTCTATACCTTGTGCTGCTGAGTTAGCTGGATAAGGTCCTGCTTGTCTTTCAACGTTTTGCCAAAATGATTTAGTGTTCTGATCTCCAGCATATACATTCTGTACGTCTATCCCGCCGGGTGAAGAGTAACCACCATTAGCAGTTAAGAAGTCATCACCAGTTTCAGTGTCTGCTATAGTAAATGTATTATCTGATAGTGGTCTAGCTGTTTTGTCAATATCTGTACAACCAGCTGCAGTACCATCTATGATTGGTATAAACTCTGCGCCTTCAGTATATGGTTGTTGCCAATACTCTTTGCTTCCTCCTATTGTTGTGAAGATAGTAGGTGATGTAAAGAATGCATCATCTATCGAACCATTAGTCTCTGTAGTGAATGCGATCTGATACTGTACTAGTTCTCCATTTGCTATCTGCATTCTAGTATTCTGTGCTGCGAATGTACCAGAGTAGTGTAAGCCATCGACATTATCAATAGTAGGTTGTATCTGAGTCTGTAAGATATTCTGAATATCAAAGATAGCTCTGTTAAACCTGTTAGGCGATTGTCTAATGTCTGCGATTGGTAGTGCTTGACCTACTATAGTGATCTGTAAGGCATACTTGCCTTGTGTTGGTAGTATACCATCGAGTGTAATAGTATTAGCACCATAAGCCATATCAAATGGTGTAGTAGGTGCTTGTATAAGGTTATTAATTGTTAATGCCATAATTAAAAGTCTGTTATTATTTCCTCTAGGAATTGTGATCCTATATATTCTTGTATTATTAGTTCGTCATAGAACTTTCTAGCTGGTAAGCCAAAGGCTCTCTTTCTGTATCCACTACCCATTCCAAAATTAGGTGCTGGTCTTGGTTGTGTAATGCCACCGAAGTCACTGACAAATGGCTTGTGATATGAGCTTTCGTTATAGTTAGGTAAGACACCATAGTTTTGATACCATCCATACTCTAACATGTTAAACTCTATTGCGTTACTACCAGTAAATGACCAACTGATACTACCTTTAAGTCTGCCAGTATCAACAGGTACATTCTGCTTCATAGTCACTACTACTTGATCACCAATCTCTGCTAACAGTTCTTGTGGATCTGAGAGTGCTTCACCTAATTGAGATAAGTCATTTATGAATTGGTCTACTGTTTCTGCCATTACTCTTCTCTACCTATTTTAAGTGTACCGCTTGGTAACTGTTGTAGTGTTGATTCATCACCTACTGGATCTGCTACATAGATAAACTCCCATACATATGTTGGTCCTGCGACTGGCACTATAGCTCTGTAAGTGGCTCTGTATCTGTATATCTTATCAACAGACTCAAAGGTAGTTGGCCATCCTTCTGCTGTGGTCGCTTCGATTTGTATAGTAGATTGACCTTGTATTAATTGATTAATAATTGGTTGTGGAGGTACGGCCTCACCAACTGCTGGTTGATTAAGAGTTATGTTTTGATCTATGACAAACTCATATTCACCTGGTACTGTTGATGTATACTTGTTAAGGTCCCATGCACTTTCAGGATCATAGATTACGTCATCAAAAGCAAATGCTTTGTCATCACCAGATTCACCACCTATAGTTCTGTCTACTGTGTTTAAGACTGAGACTAGTCCTTTAAATGATTGGAATGGATATACACATGCATCTAATGGTGTTGGTACTGCAATGGTTATAGTTGCTGTCATACCTGCTAACTCATCTTGATACTTCTCTTTGAATGGAGTGTATGTGATACCAGTTAAGGTAATATCTGGTTGGTCAGTATAATAGAAGTAGAGTCTTGCTAGCACGTCATCGATGTACTGTTGACACTGAGATTGGATTGAGATGTAGTTGTCATACTTATCACCCTCTTCACCACGAGCCATATCCATTATGATCATGTTAAACGAGTAGTTCATTACTGGTCCAGTTCTGTTACTGCTACCTGGTAATAGGAATAAGTAAGGGTAATCTACACCTTGTTCTTCAGGTCCTAATTGACTCTGAGTCTTTAAGTCACTCAGTTCTCCGTAACCAAAGTCTTTCAACATAAGGTGTTCTGATGTGACTGTTCTGAATCTGTTTATAATCTCTTTGTATGTCATTATTTAATCTTTTGTTTGCGTGCTTGTTCTGCGGTTGCTATAGCTTTCTCTTTCTTTATCTGTAAGAAGGTTAACACCTTATGTAATGGCTCTTCTGTTATCTGATCCATTTTAAGTATGTCTTCTCCTGCTAGTTCTACTATTACTTTATACCAACCACGTGCTACTTCTTTAGGATTAAACTCTGCATCCTCTTCTACGTAGTCAGAGTCTTTGCCATGTAAATCAAACAGTTGTGCGTACTGCTTATATATTGTACTTCTCCATTTGATGTACTGTTCAATAGCTGCTAAGCCTTCATTTGCCCATGGTGTATCTACTTGTAAGAGGTTTAAGATCTCTTCAATGTTCTTCTCAATACCAACAGAGACGAAACAATCTAGATCTACGAACTGACCAAACTTGATGTCATCTAATTTAGGTTGGTGTTTCATACTTCTTAGGTT
>Ga0115007_10001726_pt1 | contig 13894 bp, 8 predicted proteins | sample ArcOceMetagenome_2_FD_87166 | JGI IMG/M metagenome (GOLD analysis project Ga0115007, IMG submission 87166) | Marine eukaryotic phytoplankton communities from Arctic Ocean - Arctic Ocean ARC135M Metagenome | ecosystem: Environmental > Aquatic > Marine > Oceanic | place: Arctic Ocean | collected... | reverse complement strand
TTTGTTTCAATGATGATCAATGAACCATGTCATCATAAATTTTAAAACAAAGACTTAGATTGAATGAATGAATGAATGAATGAATGAATAAAACTTACCGTCCGCATGCTGTGGCACATTCTTCACATAATCCACCACCGCAAAATTTGCAACTCAGTAGAGTCGAACATGATCCACAAACGACCTCACCACAATCATCACATTGGTCCATTTCATCACATCCGCGACAATAAAATGCATCACATCTATCACAAACTCGTATCTCATGATTCGCTTGGAATTCATGACACCAATGACAACCATTACAAATATATCTTCTACAATCATCACATCGGACCTGAATGTTCCCAGCACAACCACTATGGTTATTAGGATCATCATCATCATCGTCATCATCATTTTCGGAATCACCATTATTATTATTGTTGTTATTATTGTCGTCATCGTCATCGATGACACGGATCCGAGGCATGTTTTTAACTCGTTGGTGACAGTGCAAACATCCATCATCGTCTTCGTCGTCATCATCCTCGTCATCATCTTCTTCGTCGTCATCATCATCGTCGTCATCATGATATACAGCTCTTCCTTGTCTTCGTTGCAGCTGATGCTGATGCTGCTGTTCCTGTTTGCTGTCTTCAGTAACTAGCTTACAGTAAGGTTGTGCATGAGGTACCTGTTTTGTTGTAGTAACGACAACTGAGGGTGACGATGATGAGCTAGCAGTGCTCTTTGTCTTTCTCGTTGTTGTTGTAGATGCAGCTGACATATGCGTATTCATATTCGCATTTCCGATATTAGCCGAAAAGGGTGGTAAGAGAGAAAACTTCTTTCTCTTCTTTCCCGTCTCGTTAGCAGTATCAGCAGCCCCACTTGTCGATAGGTTTTGTCGGTGATCATCGTCATAATCATCATCATATTCATAATCACCATCTCCGACACCCTTCGCAGTAGAGGTCGTATTTTTATTATTGTAATAATTATTATTATCATCACTTTGTTTGTTATTATTATTAGTATTTGTATTCGTGTTATTACTACCATTATTACTCATACATGCCGCAATATGATCTTGCTCTTCCCTTCGTCTTTTTTCCGCTGCTTGGATGGCCGCCGAACGGGCCGCAGTAGCCGAAGTTTTACCGGAAGGACCACCACGACGTCGTGACGGTGCCATTTTATGTGTATTTATGCGTACCGGTACGTGTATTATTTAGCGTACGAATTGCTGCTCTTATCGTCTCAGCTCGGCGAGTTGATTCCCCTTAATTTCGACTGCTATGTTCTCTATCTTTCTGTAGGTGGTTACGATGCAACTTCCGACATCTACTATTACGATGAGTAATTACTGTTAGTCTGTTACAATAGACTAGCTTGCCTTAAACTCCCTTTATATGCTATGTGTTGTTATGTGTTGTTATTGTTTGTGTTTGTTAACGCATTACTCACGTCCTCGTCGACAGCACATAATTAATATTATGTACACGCGCTTCAGGCACATCTCACTACCAGGTATGTTTAATTGTTCAGGAATTTACAGCCTGCGTGGCGTCGAAGCTGGCTGAGTTTTCAACCGCTGTATGTACGGCGTACGGTCCTTTTAAAATATTCTTATTTGCTGCTCCATACTAATTATTTGCTCCATAATACTAATAGTAAGTAATCAAACAATTTACCACTGGTACTTTGATTTACATACTCAAATATCTTAAAAATAAACACATCGCTTATGGCTTAAATAATACGTCAAAGTTAGCGATTTTTCATAAAAAATACTTTAACGAGGATGGCAATGCGACATTTTTTTTCTTTCATACTCGGCATTACAAACTATCCCTCCGACCTCAAACACACACACAATATGGAGAAATTATTTGTCCACAGCAGCAACTCACTCATACTAGCTAGTACTAGTACGGCGGAGTCTATTTAACCACTGTCCGTTTTCTATCGTTAACGACGGGTATATTAATTTTGAAATAAGAAAACTGAAAGGAGGAAAACTACCGAGTTTGGAGAGTGATAGTGTGTCAAAGCGATTGGGTCTAGTGTCTTGAATGGATGAATTGAATCGATTTTACTTTAACTTAGTAGTGGAGTCAACATTGGAAGAATAACAAACCAACATACATCATACATCGCATCACAATTCTCCTACATTATTACTTACATACTGTAATATAAATAATCGAATTTGAAGTCGACGACAATAAAAAATTATCATGCCTCGACGGTCTAGTAGAAGTGGAGATAGCGGGAATGGCAATGCAGGAGGAGCATCAGGAAGAGGAAGCAGACGATGGAGATCTCGATCTCGTAGTCGGGGTCGACTCGGTAGTAATGGTGGTGGTGGAGCAGGATCACATGACGGTACCAATAATGACTCGTCTGTAGGATATGCATCCACTGCTACTGGTGGAGCATCTACGACCACTGGTGCCAATTCGACAGCTGCGAACATCGCAGGAGTTAATAGTAGTAATAATGATGGTAATGGTGGTAGTGGTGATTTGTATTATACGTCCCCTCCTCCTGTTCGTAGATCTGGTCTTACTGGGAACATTTCTAGTCTCTTCCGGACCGCCTTCAATCGCGGTAGTAGTGGTGGAAGTGGTAGTGGAAGTGGAAGTGGCAACGATCAACAACATCGACAACAACAACAGCAACAACAAGAATCTCAAGGCTACACGCCGCCGTTGGGATCTGTTATGTCACCGGAACGTAGTGTTGCATATAATGCTGCTAAAAAAAGAAATAATAATGGTACGCAATGGCTCGATTCCTCTAATAATGCGTCCAAACAAAAACAAAAAGGTTCACGGTTCGGATTCGGTGGCGGTAGTAACAATGATAATGATAATGACAAGATTAACAACAATCTAAGCGTCGCCAGTGAAAGCACAGGTCGTACACCCAGTATTAGTAGAGGCCATTCTCGGTTGTTCTATTCGAACGCTGATGACGATTCTGATTCAGACAATTCGTTCGACGAACGGAGTCGATCCAGTCATCAAAGTGGTTCTAGGGCGACAACCCCAAACACATTCGCAACCGGTGATTACACACAAAGTAACGAAACCAATTCATATAAATACGACGACGAAACTGCTACAAGTTACATAACTGATGGAACTGGTGCATTGTCAAAATCTCAATCGTCTCGTCAAAATCGTAAATCATCATCGTCAAAAACAAACAAAAAGAACCAACGTCGACGGTATCCTAATGGAGAGGAGTACGATGACGATGATGATGATGATGATGGCAGTGTTCCCAGTACAACCATTTTAAGATATCGTGGTTTTTCTACCAGTATCCAGTCCCTCTTTCTCGATGAAGCATTGGTTTGCGCCAGTATGGGATGCTTTGGACTTATCCTATCAAATCGTACAGAATTCCTTCTGCAATTAAGAAATGACCGTCGGGGTGTGCAATGGGGACGTAGTACAAGTCGAAGAACTTTGCCCAGCCGGATTGTTGCCTACGCACTTCTTTTGACATTGCTTTTGATCGGTATAACATTTGTGGTTTGGGGATTCGGTAGTAACTCTGACAACAAAAATTCCTACGCTTTCAATAACGGTAGTTACAACAAGGGTAGCAGTTCAAGTAGTGGTAGTAGCAGTAGTAGTAGCAACAACGATGACATGGCCAACCAAAACGATGGTGGCGGCAGCAACAACAACGATGATAATAATCAAAATGATGACAACGCGAACAACAACAATAATGATGATGGAGGAAACAATAATTACTACTACTACAACAATGACGACGGAGGAAACAATCAAGCTGTAGATGACGACGCAAACAATAATAATGACAATGATGACGGAGGGAATAACGACGATGTCAATGGAGGACGACAACTCGACCGTCAAGCAACACGACGTCGACGACAGAGCTCTTCGAGAATTGATGATGCGAAAGAAACCACAAGCGCCTCATCTGTGTTTCCGCAACAGCGACGACGACGACAACAACATAGAATGAATGGAATTTTTAAGATTCGCGACGTGAAAGATGCAATTTGGGAGCCGGCCATCGATTTCCTAAGTGATGAATGGTATCGTCCATATGAAGAAAAAAATTCGGCGAGACGAATGCAGTATCAAAAACGGCATGAATACAGCCATCGTACTCGTGTGCGTGAACTTGAGAATACGGACGACAACTACGCCAATAATGGGGATGCATCTTCCTGGTCGTCGGGATCAAAACGAGACTTGGCTTCTGACCTAAGAATGTCTTTGATCATCGCATTTTTAGTCGTATTGGGTATCCTCGGCCGTCGCCGTCGAATGAGGACAAGATATTATCTGGTTCGAGCAAGAGCTCAAGAAGATCATCTTTTCTACGCCTCGTCCGGCACAGGCATAAAGCGTGTTGGCTTTCAAGATTCTCGCGAAGATCAATACGAGGGCGCATGCAGCCATACACTATGCGGATGTTATCCCACAGATCCACCGCGAGAGGGAGATGAGATCGAAGACGAAGTCCAAGTCAACGATGAGGGCGTGAGTCAACGAAAGAAAAAGCCTCATAACGAAGATTGCATCAGTCGAGGATTCAATTGCCTTATGGGGTTATGTTGTGGTTTCATTTGCAAATGCTGGTTCCAATGCTTGAGTATTTGCTCCTTGGCGCAGGAAGCCAGAGAAATCCGTCTTTTAGTTCCAACACGATTCCAACGAGTTGACTATATTACTCATCAACCCTTCCACGAATATCAAAAGGAAGTGAACGATCTTCGACGAGGATGGATGGGGAAAACGCGCAAGAAGTCAGGGATTATGCCTCATTTTAACGCATTAAGTCGACTCTCGCGGTATATCTTGATCCTTTCCCTTTCATTGACAATCGTTATCGCTGCGACTCTATTCTTCAATCCACGAGCTTCTTTCTCTTGGCCTGATGTAATTATTCTGTCTGCGACGTTCCTGCAGTCCTTCTTGGTCGTTTGGGTGGTTCACTGGATTTTTCACAAGAGCGATCTAAGCCTAGATGCCGTTATCAAGTTCTTTGCAGCAGGATTCGTCATAGCTGTTCCGTCTGCCTTTTTCTTTGAGGGCGTATTGGTCAACTTTACTCTTTACTCTGCCTATATGGTGAACGGTTTAGGAGAATTTATGGGTGGAGAAAGCTTTGTAGAGTGGATCACCCAGCACTATCGACTACTTTGGATCGCTGTGGAGATATTCAACGCTTATGTTGTTGCTACTGTTACTGAAGAGTTATGCAAGTATTACACCTTTCGATGTATGGAACACCCTGACCTACTATTTTTGACAGGATTGGTTTCAACCACCCAAGATGAGCGCGCCATGGAGGGCGGCGTAGTCAAGTATCCTTTCAGCTCTCATCAAGTCCAACGGACCAATATGAAAAATCCATATGATGACGACGCCTCAGTCTACTCGAGAAGTTCAAGAAACTCTCATCGCAGTAAGGGTAAAAACGCCGATCTGGATCCCAATGAGGAAGAATTTGACGAAGATGAACAAGATGTTAGAACGCATCGGCAGAAGGCAGCCGCCGTTACTACGTCTATGATATGTGTTGCAGTCGGTCTAGCTTGTGCGGAAAATTTTATATACGTCTTCTTGCTAGGCGGGACTGGAGATATGGAAGACGGTGCTTCGGGGATGGATGGATATCTCCAGGAATGGATAGTCTTATTCTTTCGGTCCGTTTTCCCTGTGCATGCCCTGGCAGCCGCCATGCAGAGTGTTAACATGATTCGGAAATTCGTTGAAACAGAAGATGTCAATGGGCATCGAATCGGTGTGGGTCGAATCATCCTCCCTGCTGTTATTATGCACGGAAGCTTTGATGCTGTTCTACTTGGAATAAACTTCTTTATAGAAACCTCATGGGACGATTACATGGAAGAAAATGATGATGAGGTCGTTGAGGGAGACTCAACTCCATACAATCCAGTCGTTGTTAATATCATAGCCTGGTTGAGTATCGTTTTGGTTATGTTGGCTGGGTTTCTATGGTACTACAATGAGAATCGGAGTCAAAGATTGCGATTAATTGAGTTAGAAGAACGGGAAAAAGCAAATCAGGCAGGATCTTCGGGGTACAAAAGCCCCAAAGCACCCCATGTTTCTGACGTCGAACTTGTTTGAAATAGCTAGCTGAGATCATCTCAATAAATATGGGAACAGTACATTCTATGTGATGCAAATGAAATCACAAAAAAAACATCAGCTACTGTAATTTTATCGCACCACACCACAGAAAGTCAACTACAAATTATTAAATCCACACAAATTTCCCCATTTATTTTTTAACGCTACCTTGCAATCCATGCTTAGCTAGTAGTATTCATAGAGCACTGCTAATAATGAAGATATGGTCGTTTATTTTTTGGTCATGTACTAGTAGAGGTTTCAGATACTTCTTTGAAATTATAAACTACTTTGTTAATTAAAATGTAATAAAATTAATAATGAATTATAAACAATAATAACAATCTAAATAAACCCCCACCCACAAAGATATTTTTTATGCTTCGCCTTGTGTTCCGTAGGATAGTCCAGACTAAATCGCCGTTATTTCGAAGAAAAAAAAAATATAGTCCGGCTATAAACAAAAAAACAAATAGTTCAATATTTGGGGCCCCCCAAAATAAGGGGTATTTGGGTACACTAATATACACTAATATTTCGCCCCCCAAAGGGACAAATAATTTAGGACATGTATACAAATTATGGTTGTTAAACCGTAATATTTCTTAATTTGGGGACTTAATCAGACTTTTCTACTTCAGTACTGGGCTCCGTAGGTTTCTGCGTGAAAGACTATATGCGCGCGGACTAATCGTAACCGATTTTTGGACTATCATCCTATATTATAGCTTCTCATCCTACAGTACGGAAAGCTAGCTTCGAGCTTCGCCTCTTTATTTTGTGTTCTTTTTTTTCTTTCTTTTTTTTTGCTACTTCGTATCTTTTCTGCTGTCACTAGAGCCATCGATATTGATTGTAATAAAGTAGAACACGCAAAGATGACGGAAGCGGCGGCGTCTGGGGAAGCTCGTAGACGAGGATCAGCCAAGTTGATCCAGGATATTAACTCTTACGGTACTCCACCGGGTAGCTCAACGATGCGTCGAGCTGTAAGGGAACTTATCGATTGTCGTTCGAAACGATCTATATATGACCCTCGTGGATACGTATCGGTCCGGTCTCCTATTTCGAACAAAAACGAGAGCGTAATAGACGAAGAAACGGTATCCATTCTCGCTCGTCGCTCGGCGGATGGAGCAGCGGATAGTCTGACTGATCACGTAGCGGATTACGGCTCAACCCACGACGACAAGAAAAACAAAGATGATGTTATCAACGATGATTCGGGTTCCCAGTCTTCTTGGATCGCTGACATAGTTCAGCAGGTATCAGCGGTGGCTGTGGTAGGCCTTTTGAATATGATGATGGGAATTCCGTTTGGAGCATCATATTTTCCAATAGGATGGACCGACGGAGATGGTGTTGATGATAGTGAAGACGTAGAAGGACAATTTCCATTGCCTGGAAAACACAATGTCGGTTTGAGAATGTTTTTACTAGCGACTATCATTGGACAATTAGTGTACGCGTACAAATCAAAATTTGTGAATGCAGTGGGTTTACAGATGGTAGAAAACGTTCCGTTCTTGCATGCACTTGCTAAAATCGTCATCCGACGGCAAGGATACGGCATTGATGCACTTGGAACATTGTTCTTTCTATTCGGACTTAGCTCGGTTGTAGTCGGTATCGTCTTCTACGCGCTGGGCAAAGCTGGTTTAGGAAAAATAGTCGTGAGTGTTAATTCGATTCGATTCGAAGATCAGATCCGATGGCTCGTATATGAGAAATTTAATTTTGGCTCCTTCACTAATGGTATCTAATCTCCTTTGTTTCGCCCTCCACATATTTTTCTCTCTTCTGGGACCATCTTTGACAAACAAAAACAAAAATTGACCATTGACAGTATTTTTTCCCTAATCGTAAGTGCAGCGTGATCGTGACAGTAGTTTGAAGGCATTGTATTCAGGAGTTTGTTGTCACGTACTAATGATACTTTTTCTATATTTTCTTTGATAGACGTTCTCGTGGGATGTATAGGTGGCATTGGAGTATTTATGGTATTTACCGCTATGGAGGTAACTACAGACACAACCTTTGATATATCTAATCCCCGTGTCGCTATACAGAACACAATCATCGATCGATGGTATCTCTTGTGGGTCATCGTGGCATTCGAAATCTCTCTCAGATTACTAATACATTATACGAAAGATCCAGTCAACGGACGACCGAAATTTCAATTATTGTCACCCTTTTTTTACATACTCATCACGCCTATATTTTACGTCGGAATGCGATACGTCTTTGGCATGACGTTGGACGAAGGCCGTGATTCAGGTTATTTTTTCCCTTCCGTGAGTTCGTCATCGGATGAGAGCGGAATGATGAGTATTTTTAACGATCCGCATTTATGGGATATTTTTCGCGTCATCAACTTTTCCACCATATCTTGGACGGCTGTAGCCGAGTCAATGGGTACCGTGATCGCTTTGGCGGCCTTTAGGTACGTTCATATTATATTTTGTAGCTCTTGTGTGTGCAATGGATGCGACCCCAAAGCTTTTGATTTCACTTATAGACGTGTAAAGAAACGTAACAGGAGTGGTTGGCTCTCTAACCTCAAATAATTTTGACTACCTTTCCTTTAAAAATATGAAATTTTAATCTACCCATGGAAAAAGTCTCATTCACGTCCCGATCAATATTCCAGCGTTTGCGATTTCTACTGACGTAGAAGTTGACATGAACGCTGAATTGATCGCTCACGGATGGTCTAATGGTCTCAGCGGGATGGTGGGTGGATTACAAAATTACATGACCTACAGCAACTCTGTGCTGTACGCCAAAACGGGAGGCAAAGGGCAAATCAGTTCCCTAGCAATCGTTTTTGTGACAGCGAGTTTGTTTGTAGTGGGCCCATCAATAACTGATTATCTCCCGCGATGCATGGCTGGAACGCTCCTGTTGCATATGGGCGTTGATTTGACCCTTGAGGGTGTCTATGATTCGATTGGTCAGTATGACAACTTTGAATACGCTGGTATTTGGCTTATCACAGTCGTTATGACGGTATGGGGGATGACTGCTGCCTTAATTGCGGGTATCATCGTCGCCCTGTCAACATACGCGGTACAATCCATCAACTACCACAATCCCATTCGTCAGGTACTGACTGCGACGTCCTTGCGAAGCAGTGCGTGGACTCGTTGTGCCAGTGCTCGTTCCATTTTGGAGAATAGCAAAACGGGCCGCTCTAGGATTCTTATCTTTCAACTACAGGGACATGTGAGTTGCTTTAACATTGCCAACAAGCAAATATTCGTGTTTTATGTGACAATATTGCGATATCTAACCTCTTAAAAATCTTTCGCGTTCGTACTGTAGTTATTCTTTGGTAATGTTGCTCAATTGACAGATACAATAAAAGAAATCCTCAGGGAAAAAACCGAAGAAGGAGATTTGCCGATTGTGGTAATTGTGGACTTTACACTTGTCATTGGAATGGACTCTTCTGCAGCACACGCCATTGCAAAGTTGAAAAAGATCATTCATCGATTATTTCACGTCGAAACATCTATCTTCTGTACGGGTAGTGATCGAGATGGCTTTCCTTGTGAGTTTGCCCTGAGCGAGGCACTTTCTCCGACGCCCACGAATACTACTACTGATGTATCTTCTAATGCATCGGCATCAACCCATGCCAAATACGACGAAGAGAACGAGATGGATTTGAATGACTTTCAAGTCTTGAGTCCACCAGGAATTTCAAATCTATCCATGCGTGGCGCTATTTCCATCTCTCCACATACCGCTTCCACGATGGCATCCGAAATACTGGCCACTCATATGGATGGTCGAGTATGCGAGACACTAGATGATGCGTTGAGATTTGCGGAGGATATTTTGATCGCCCGAAGTGATAATACCCATGAATTTCATACTTACAGTTGTACAGTCGATGAAGTGTCAAGTATCAATATGACATTGGAAGAAGAACAGTATCGAGCGAAGACGTACCTACTCGGCCTATTTCCCGAGTCGTCCTCTGTAGAGTTTCTTCAGCTTAGTGCCGATATGATCGTTTCGATGATGGTTAGAGAAGAATACGGTAAAAGTGATATTATCTGGGACCAGGGAGCCGATAGCACATCTCTGAAAATCGTTGTGAGCGGAGAATTGCTTTCTCTAATAGACGAGTCTGGAGCCTCGGAACTCGTCAAGATCGGTAGTATAGTAGGAGAGCTTGGGTTAGTACATGGCACTAACAGACTGACAACACTCGCGTGCTCGTCTCCAACTGCAGTAGTATACAGTTTGGATATTGTTCAGTGGCGAAACCTTCAAGCTGATTACCCAAAAGTTGCTTCATTAGTCGACGCAATAGTGATTCGATACCTTGCTCATCGTGTCCAACACGTTTCGAATCGATATTTTCACACAACTCTACCAGTCTAGACTATTCATATATGATGTTTTTTGTCTCTATGTTTTATCTCCCAAGCCTCACTGTAAATTAAAAAATATGAAAAATGGGTTTGCTATCCTAAGTTGTGTTGAGAGATTATATTTAAAATACTAAATATTGTAAAGTACAGTATTACGTAAGTGTTATTTAGCTAAATAGATAATTTGTGCGTATCTGTGAGAAATGAATATAGATTGACCCTGTTATGGGATTTTTTTTTAGTATGTTCCTTTTCTTGTTTATCAAATTGCCTGCCGGTATTATTTATTTGTCCGTCTTTTTTTTGTCTTCGTTGTATTACATTTCCTTCGATAAGTAAGTCAATTAATTGGTTTTTGAAACTGGTGGATCAGAAACAAATCTTGAGGTAAAATCACCATCGAAATCCAACCGGCATGAATCTTTCTTACCAAACACGAATCGGTTACGAGAAACGACTTTATATACCGTTTCTCGTAAAAATGCAGGTGTTTTCTGTCCTATCATACCAACGACCTGTAACTTAGGTAGATCCAATTCTGCCAATATATTAGATACAGCCTCAGAAGAATAATACGCCGTCGTTGGTGTTACCAAAACAATATCCGCAGTTGCAATCGGATCCTGTCCCTCTCGAAGAAGAAGACTTTTTGCAACATTGGATTGTAATGATGCGAAACGGAACTTCCCAGTTTCGTCATGATCGATTACGAAATTTGCAGCATCGTTACAAAGATTACAAACACCATCAAATAAAACAATCGGTTTTGAATGTGGATGCATTTTTTGTTGATCTTTATTATTATCGTTATTATCGTTATCCTCGTTGCTAGTGTCATTAGCCTCGCCGCTATTTGTAGTGTCAACGGAAGTATCGAACACGTAACGAGAAATAGATTTCCAATAATTGTTGTTGTCGTCATTATCGGTTGCTGACGAACCACCATCCTTTTCGTAGATATCCGTTTGGGAGAGATGAAGCTTATCCAATATAGCATTTGTGATTCTTGTATTTATTATTGTAGAAGGAACAGTGAAAGATTCCACTACTGATATAGCTTGCATCATCAAACAAAGGGATACTAATACTGTTACGGAAAACAAGTTTAATATTCCTCGATGATACTTCTTCATACTGAGGATGACATCTATGATAGACAACGCGGATGTCGTCGTCGTTGTTGTTGATTTCATCGTTTCGCCATTATCGACTTCCAACGTAGCTGCTTCTCTTTTTGAATGAATCATTTTTTTCCAATTTAAATAGTCATTTGTCGTTCGTATTATTATTATTGACAAAACTTATATGAATATTATATGTACTGCCTGTATAAGTAAATCAATTATACTTGTATGAAGGAAGTCGTTCAATGACATGGGAAGTATGCAATCTTGGGGATGATGTGAAGTTATCCCCGCTTGGCTTTGCCTACCACAGCTTTAAGTGGTGTCATTATATACCGGTATAATTTTATTATTATTTATTGTGTGTTGAAAACGAGATTGTTATTTAACTACTTACTTCGAAACTCGGATCGCTCACATCTCACATCCCATTATTCAGTCGATTGCTAATTCACGCATTGTTTAAGTCCCGTATGTTTGTGTTTTTAAGCTCATTATCTACGTAACCACGTTGCATGTCGATGGAAGAAATTTTAGTACATTATTTGTACTGTTTGCACAACTTAATTCTGCTTTCAACTAACACGTGAAAGCCCTTGTTTTTCAGCAAAACCTGGGACCCATCAGGCACATGCCGACCACGTTGCTCTCTTCTCTTCGTCAAAAAGCAAATCGTTGTCTTTGAACGTACAAGAACAACAACAAAAAAATAGATCTGCCGATGTGCGAAAAGGATTCTTTCTTTCTTCATTTCTTTCAGACACAATCACAATCACAATAACAGCAGAGTCCTATTTGATCTAATAGATATTAAAAATAGATATTACAAGCAAATTGAATAGGTACAATTAATTACTGGTAGTGTGGTGAAGATGAAATATTTTGTTAAAAATGGTTGTCCGTCACACCAATCGGTGTTGCTATGTCTATTAGTTGCTGTGTTTGTATTGGTAGCACGAACTGAAGTAGCTTATTCCTTTTCTGTACCGGCACATACACATACTCATACGAGTACGAGTACGAGTACAACTAGCTATGGAAGTGGAAGAACTAATGTAGCGTTGAATGTTGCAACTGGGATGATAGCACCTCCTCGTGTCTTGGAGGACGAAACTGCAACTAGTACTGAAACGACAGCAAATGGGAAGAAGAATGAAGAATTACTTTCATATGATAAAGAAGGATATCCAAAACTTGGATCGATTATGAAGGCATTACCGAATGAAGTTTTTCAAGTTAGTACAAAAACGTCTTTATTTTATTTCGCTATTGATACTATTGCTGTTGTTGCTAGTATCGGAATGTTGCACGGAGTCGTTACATCGAACATATACCATTCTTTGGCATTGTGGCAACAGGCTCTTACTGTAGCACCGTTCCAATTATTAGCCGGATTTACTATGTGGTGTCAATGGTGTATCGGCCATGATGCAGGACATTCATTAATATCAAAAAAACATAAATGGTTAAATAATTTTGTTGGTGAAATATCACATTCAATGTTCTGCTTAACACCATTCATACCATGGAGATTATCACATCGAAAACATCATGTACATCATAATCATGTCGAACGCGACTACAGTCATCAATGGTTCGTTAGAGAGAAAAAAGATGAATTAGAATGGTGGATTAAGGCAAGTCATGCAACAAGAAATATTCAACTACCTATACTATACTTCGTATACCTGATGGTGGGTGTACCAGATGGTGGATATGTTATACCATTTTATGGTCGTCTTTGGGAGGATCAAAAACTTAAAACTAAATTCCGTGGACTATTATCATCGTGTATATCAATAGCAACAGCGGGTTCACTTTGGTCATGGATGGGAACATCTGATTTTACTGTCGTATGTATGGTCCCATGGATGGTTATGTCATTTTGGTTGTTTATGGTAACGTACCTACAGCATCATAGTGAGGATGGTAAATTATACACAGACAAGACATATACATTCGTAAAGGGTGCATTTGAAACTGTTGATCGATCATACGGTAAATGGACGAATAAATTATCACATCATATGATGGACGGGCATGTTATGCATCATTTATTTTTTGGTACGTCATACAATATTCCTTTCGATCCGAGCCCGTCCGACTTCTCTCTCTGCCTCGCTTTCTCTCACCCCCCCCCCCCCCCCCCCCCCCCCCCCCTCCCCTTTTTCTTTCTCTCTTTTTTTTTCTTCTCACAAATAATCATTACCCCTATATTATAAAAAAAAACCACAAAATACCAACA
>Ga0115007_10001723_pt1 | contig 13903 bp, 9 predicted proteins | sample ArcOceMetagenome_2_FD_87166 | JGI IMG/M metagenome (GOLD analysis project Ga0115007, IMG submission 87166) | Marine eukaryotic phytoplankton communities from Arctic Ocean - Arctic Ocean ARC135M Metagenome | ecosystem: Environmental > Aquatic > Marine > Oceanic | place: Arctic Ocean | collected... | reverse complement strand
CACAAGTACTAGCTCTGGTATCAGCCAAACCAGCACTACAAAAATGCCGTGATACCAACACTCGAACATGGACACAGTTCCGACCTTGATTGATCCGTCGTTGGTTCGGAATAATCGATAATTATGAAAATGAACGAGCAAATGTAAAATCGATAGGATGATTTTACTTTGCCACAAGTACAGTATAGATTAATAACTAAGATACAAAAACCATTCTATTACTGTACTAGTTACTAGTCAATTTCTCAAATTGTAAATTGTAAATTGTAAACCAATAGGTTCGGATTTAACAAAACATTTTGAGAACGCGTTTCGTTTTTGTAAAATGTGAACTGTTATTATTATTAGGCCTTTAGGTTGGCCTGATAAAATTTCAAGCGAATTTTTTACGGACTCCTGCATGCTTCCCCTCTTCACAACAAATCATTAAATGCAATTAGACCAACGATGAGACTTGTTTGTTGCTTTACCATAGTTGAAACCATCATTTTACTTTCCAGCTTATCATCGTTAATCCAAGGTAGTAGCCGTCGTTGTACAACCGCTTCAGCTTTCTTTCTACAGCGTAACAACAACTACAATTTCACCCCAGCATTCTCCTCAAAACAAGCACATCATCGCGCTAGTAGAAATACTTGCTCCTCCTCTATCGGCAGTAAATTGTTCAGTAGTAACAAAGCAGTGGCCATGGTAGATACACCCCCCGCTCCTCGTCGCGAAGAAGATCGTGGTAAGTAGAGATATACTAATTGAGCATTTGTGCGATTCCTCTCTTGTGTTTATTTTATTTTTAACCCATCTAATTCGTTTCTTTAACCATTCTTTCTTTTTTCCTGTAGTCTTCTATGCTGGTGTTGCACCACCAGGATGGGATCCCGAGATGCCAAGACAATCGAATGAATCAGAAGAAAAAATGATGGATCCACCACTTGCTGTACCAGATCCTTATGGTTGGTTAAGAGATGACAAAAGAGAAAGTAAGGAGGTCCTTGAACACCTTCAAGCCGAGAATGATTATTCTACAGATGTTACGAAACATTTAAAAGGATTACAAGATGATCTATACGAAGAATTTTTATCTAGTATTCAAGAAACAGATTATACGACACCTCGTCCTCGTGGTGCGTATTGGTATTATACACGTACATTTCAGGGGGCGTCGTATAGTCAATATTGTCGTGCACCGAAGACAACTGATCAATATGAAACAATTACTTGGGATGGTACCAAGGAAGCACATATTTTACCAGGCGAAGAAGCTTATTTGGATGTCAATGAATTAGGGAAAGATAAATCCTACTGTTCGCTTGGTTCTATCAAACCTAGTCCATCTCAAAATCTTCTTGCATATTCTGTAGATTATTCCGGAGATGAAACGTATGAAATGCATGTTCGCAATTTAGAAACTGGAGAAGATGTAGCACTCAAGGTAAAAGATGGCGAACTCCTCGAAACAAGTGGTGGACTTTTATGGGGAAAAGATGATTCAATCTTGTATTATATGACGATGGATGAACAGCATCGACCGTACCGATTGTATCAACGAAATGATTGGAACAGTGCCACCCCAACCGATACGCTTTTGAAGGAAGAACTCGACGACATGTTTTGGGCTGGTGCTGGTAAGACTCTAGATGGAAAATATATATTATTCGAAACTGCTTCTTCGGAAACTTCAGAAATTTGGTTCCTTCCCACAGATGAAGAGAAAACAACAACAGAGATGAAATGTATCGCCCCTCGACGCAACAAGGTACTTTATGAAGTAGAACACGGTCATGGCAATTGGTGGCTTTGGACAAATGTCAACGAATCTCCTAATATGAAATTGATGAAATCTCCCGCAACTGAAAATTGCGCTGACGAATGGAAATTAGTTGAAGATGCCAACGGAAAAATTATTTTTGATGGAAGTCTAGCTAAGTCGCTAGATTCGGTAACTGTTCTAGAATCACATGCAATAATTGAGGGACGTGAATCGGGTATCCCTCGTATTTGGGTTTACTCGTATGAAACTAAATCCATGAAGAGATTAGAATTTGAAGAGGCGGCTCATGATGTCGGTCTTGGAGCGCATTACGAGTTTGATACCAAAAGTATTGCAATTCATTACGATTCCCTTTTAACACCACCACAATCTATGGAAATTTCTTTGGATGGCGATGATGAGCGAACAATTTTGAAATCAAAAGATGTACCTGGCTATATTAAAGAATCTTATGGATGTGATCGGTTAGAAGTTCTTTCTCGAGACGGAACAACACAAATCCCTATCAGCGTTGTATACACTAATGATGCCATGGAGAAGGTAAAGAACGGTGAACAAGTTCCTGTTCATCTTTACGGTTACGGCTCGTACGGTTGTTGCTGTGAGGCTGACTTTGATTCGACTCGTCTTCCTTTGTTAAAACGAGGAATGATTTATGTGATCGCTCATGTTAGAGGTGGTGGTGAAATGGGGAGACAATGGTACGAAGAGCCAAATGGGGCTAAATTCTGTTGTAAGAAGAATACCTTCAATGACTTTGTGGATGTTGCTAAGTTTTTGGTTTCCGAATGGACCACACCTGATCTACTATCATGTGAAGGGCGTAGCGCCGGGGGAATGTTGGTTGGGTCTTCAATCAATCAAGCCCCGGAACTGTTTAAAGTAGCTATTTTAGGCGTTCCTTTCGTTGATGTAGTTGGTACCATGACTGATGCGTCTATTCCACTAACTGCTGGTGAATGGGCTGAATGGGGATGCCCAAACGAGGAAAAGTACTTCCAGTATATGATGGAGTACAGTCCAATGAGTACCGTCAAGGCTGGGGCCAATTATCCAAGTTGTTGGTTGACTGGAGGACTTAACGATCCTCGTGTTGCCTACTGGGAACCGGCCAAGTTTGCGGCAAGTTTAAGACACGCAAATAATCCCGACAACGAAAATCCTATCTGTGTAAAAATTGATATGAGTGCTGGACATTTCAGTGCAAGTGATCGTTACAAATATCTTCGAGAGCTTTCTATCGATTACTCCTTTCTACTAGATCAGTTGGGTTTAGTGAAAAAATAATGATTTTTTTTTTTTACTTCCAGAATGCTATGAATGAAAAATCCATTATACTAATACTGAAGTACTTATAGTGATATATTTGAACCTAATTAAGCACGTCTTTGTAGCTATTATTATTGCATAGTTAAGTTTTAAATTTAGGCTGTATGCGTTACCAATTAATTTTTGAACGTACAGTATTGTAAAATTCATCATCTTATTACCAGTCAGTAATAAATTTATTTGGATAAAATTTAATATTATTATTTGATGTATTTATATCACGGCATAACCAACCTAATCGTTCTGCTTCTTCTAATTGTTCATTTGCCAATAATGGTGATAATTTTAATATATGTGATGCTTCCAATGCAGTAATTGGACAAATAGAGATAATTTTGCTTTTAATTTCTTTTGATGAGTTTGCAGATAATGCTAAATCATTTAATTGTAATACAGTTATTCCAGATGGGAATGTTCTTTGCTTTAATCCAATATTAAGAGAATCAAGTGTATTACATGCCTCACGTAAATCTTCTGGTGAAATTAAATTTGTACCACGTGCACGATTAAATAAACAATATACATCTGTTAATGACATCATACCACTCCCACCACTATGTGTTATTTGTTTACGTAATCGTGGTACTAAAAAATCAGCAACTTGCCGGGCTGTTAATTCATGATAATCACGTTGTGTTTGATCTGTTGTTGTATTATTACTTTTTGATTTCCAAGGAGTATTTTTTCCTCCTACACCTCCTCCAGACATCTGTGATGGTGTTAATGCTGATGTCATTCCCATATCTGATAATAATCCTTTAAGTTTTGTTGCAGCTACTTCATCATCATTATCATCATTATCTTTTCCTTCATATTTTTGTATTAATACAGTATATTTTTGTATTACCTTTAAAAGTTCGACAGCTTCTTGTAACAGTTGTTCAGAATCACCACTTAATGCAACATCAGCTAATTGTGCATTATTACGATGTCTCATTTGACTTTTAGCCATTAAACGATCTAATCCAACTTTGTAATTATTATTTTCACTATTATTAAATGATTCATTTTGTAGTAATTTCTTTTCCTGCAGTCGTGCTGTTACCGTCCATTGTTTTCTTTCTAATGCCTTTTTTAATTCTATGATCGCTGCATCACGATCATCTCGTGGACCTGATTGTGATCCTGATCGGAATACTAATGTTAATTCATCATATGTTTGTGTATTAAATACAATTTTATATGTCGAATTTGGACTTAATAGACTAGGTCCACCTTTTGATACCAGCGTAGATAATTTTGTATTTGATAAATGCACAAATCGTGCATCAGTTATATTTGTATTTTCATTTTTATATAATAAACACATTCGATGTGTTGTTATTGTTATTATTAAATTTTGATACGATGTACGATTCTTCCATATTGACGATGACGGTAAATTTTTTGGTCGTGGTGCCATCGGAGTTGGTCCCTCATGACGGAATTCTATATTGGATCGACGCAATAACAATACTTCATTATCTTGATTGTCTAGTTCAATTAATCCTGATGGTGTTAATTTTGCTTTTGGTAAACAATAAAATGGTGACCAATCTTCATCACTCATCATAATTCTTCTCGTTTTTTGTTTCTGTTTCTGTTTCTATTTGTCACTCTCGCTGTCGTTGTTGTTTTCTTAATTTTAAACTTTAATTCATCATAGCTATTATAACGAGAGACGGTTCGTTGTGTCGTTGTCGTTTATTTTTTCTTCTTCTTTTTGTATCTTTGCGTATTTATTTAGATGTTGATAGTTTCCCATCTCCTCCTCTAAGTTTTGATTGTACTAACTTAGTTTTTAATGCAAGCTAACTCCACGGTCAGCACTACGCACTGCATGTCCACGGTAACAAGATCTTTGCGCTTTTTACATCCGGAAGACGGAAGTGTTGACTGTACAAACAAAATTATGTAAACATAATTATCTACTTGCTTACGACCACGTTATTGTATCAAAAAGAGATTAATCAAAAGTAGTAAAGCATGTCTTCATCTCGTTCTTCAAGACGTTCAGCTCGCAAGAGAGACAACGATGTCGTCGCTCCAGGTGGTGGTACGACGAACGACATTAATCGATTGACGCGTGATCTCGGTGGAGCCATTCCCAGCAGAGCTGTACTTGCTATGATGAATTCCGAGGGGAGTGGTTTAACATCCGAAGATGCCGCTGTACCTTTTGCATCTCCCAAAACATCATCGGCCTGGTCAGATTTCATGGCTGAGAATGCTGACACCGGTCCCACTGCTACTGCTACCGCTACTAAAAGTGAACAACCTCCGAATAAGAAACTCAAGATGGAAGAAGGTCTGGACAAGAAGGAATCATCGTCGTCGTCGTCGTCGGATAGTAAAGCTGCTGATTATGAACTAAAAACTGAGGACACGGAAGAAACCCCCTTCGGATCATTGGTGCAGTGTGGAACTATGGATTCGACATTGGTTGGTCGCAAAAATCTTAAGGCAACTGATCAAGCCGTCTACCACTTGTCCGTTCCTACAGTTTTGATGCCCTTGATTGCCATTTCGAAGGTTTGTACAAGTTGTAATGCTGGTACGTAATACAAATTTCGAGCATAAAAGAAACACCAAGATAACATGGAATGCACTACGATATATATCATTTTGTCTGTTTGTATGCATGCCATTATAATTACATTTCTATGAATCGGATACCTCTACTATTTACTCACTCGTTCTTTTTTTCAATCCCTTCAACTAATCTCATGCCACAACAACTATGCACACACAACTTTAGCGCATGCAATTGCAATCGACAAGTCCAACCAAGCCTGGGCTTGGGGTAGAAATGAGGGTCTTGTTTTAGGCGACAACGATGGGAAAAAGGTCATTCCGACACCAAAAGTCATCGCTACGGATATTTTAATGGCTGCCTTAGGAAAATCTCATACGGTGTTTTTGAAAACCGACGGTTCTCTTCATGCTCTTGGTCAAAGCAAAGTTGGTCAATGCGGATGGAGAGGCAATGTCAAATCATCGGGTGTCCTTAAGGCTTGTATTACACTCGATACCAAAAAGAGCGGTATCAATCCTACCTTTCGTAAGATTACCTGTGGTGAAGACTTCAGCGTTGCCTTGAGCGACGAAGGTATAATTTACACGGCTGGATCGTCCGAGTTTGGTCAAACGGCAAATGGTGAAACCGGTGAGCACTTTTTGACGGCGAATAAACTTGGGTTTACTAACAGTTACGGATTCGCAAAGCAGACGGTTTACCATGAAAATGATCCTACTGATGATAATCCAAGCGATCGAGAACGTAGAACCATTGTCATTTCCGATCCGGTTCGGATTCAAGACATTGCGGCAGGTAAACATCACGCATTGGCATTGGAAGCATCGTCCAGTAATGGGGCTGGTACAAGGATCTTTTCGTGGGGATGCGGAAATTATGGTGTGTTGGGACACAATCGACAAAAGGACGAATACTACCCTCGTCACGTATCGTCATTGCAACGAGGTATGACCTTCACAAAGGTAGCAGCCGGTTCGAACTGTTCGTTAGCATTGACGAACCAAGGTCACGTTTATTACTGGGGCAATCATCGCAGCAACTCTGAGGCTGTCATGAAACCAAGAATAGTCGATGCTTTGGCAAACAATCAGCATATCGTGACAAATATGGCGGCTGGACCATCAAGTATCGTATGCTCAACCGATTTAGGAAATACGGTAGTTTGGGGAAATGGACCGTACGGTGAACTCGGTATTAATGGGAAGAAGTCTAGTTCCAAGCCAGCATTTGTGGAGTCGCTTTCTGGCCATGTTGTCTCTGATCTTGCATGTGGTCAAGGAAGTGTCCTGTACGTGATTAAGGACGATAAGAAATTACCTGAAGCAGACTTAGACGGAATTGAAGCTGCTCTGAAGTAAGAACAGTTCTGCGAATTTTCCTTATCAATCAATCAACAACAAATAAATGATATGGAGTTTACACATTCCTTCTTCACATCAACAATTGCATTGCCTATATTTTCAGTATACATTCACGATTTACTATATACACTATTATTTTATACCGGTACAGGATACTATTATTACTACTAACTTAAATTCATTAAGAGTACATTGTAAAGCTACAAATTTAAACTTATTTGTTTGATATGTTCCTAAACTTTACAAACTACTGTGTATGTATGTTTCTTCGTTATTTATTAAAGGTCCGCCTCAGATCCACCGAATGAGTCATCATCATCATCATCATCATCGTCGTCGTCGTCGTCGTCATTATGACCACGAAAATCGAATGAATCATCATCATCATCATCATCGTCGTCGTCATCATCAATTTTTGTCGTAGTAGTAGTAGTAGAAGCAATCCATTGTGCGATCATAGTATTCACAGCAATCGGTTGTCGGACTTGCATCCAATGATCAGAATCATTAATTTTCATATATTCACTACGACCATCATCATTCCGCTTGTTATCAATCCATTTAAAGAATGTTGGACTTTGGAATATATCTGATGCATATAAATATAACATACTTATATTACTTGGAAATTTTGGTATTAAACTTAATTCCCATTCATCAAATGGTACATTAAACCCATCTTTCATCCATGGGATATCAGTACGAACAACATTATAGTACGGCCATCCCGTTTGTGCACCTATACCAAATTCCGCAACTGGTGCAATCCGACATCCGACAGCACATGGTGATGTACCACCGATTGTTGTATTGATATTATACATCATAAGTTCATCATCATTATTTAAAACAGAATTAATATTATTTTGTTGATATTCCATTAATGAATTAAAAACCAATTCATCAATAGTACCATCCCCTTCTTTTGGAGTTGGTTCCTTATTAAAGATACTAGATCCAACTAATGGGATATCCATAATAATAACTTTTGAAAATAAATCAGGATAAAAATATAACATTTGTGATCCAATCACAACACCAAAATCAAAAATAACAAATGTGATATCTTTTAAACCAAGATCTTGAATAACATCATGGAATGCTTCTCGTTGATTTCGCCATGTTAGATGTTTATTATTCGATTCTTTGTCTTCTTGTTTTCGTGGATAATCAGGATGAAAATCAATCCATGATGGTGCAACACAAAAATATTCTTTATCTTCACCACAAAATTCTGCAAATTGATTCTATTAAATAATAAATAAATGATGAATATTACGATTGCGAGAATGTTAGTTTAAGAGAAAAAAAAGAGAGAGAGAGGTATGTCATATGATAACACGAAGCGAAGCGAACAGAGTTAAACAGCAACACTAACTAGCTACGTGTATATACTTACAGCCCAAAGTGCGGACGTATCTGGCCATCCATGAAGTAAAACCATCGCCTTTTGTGTATCTTTATTACCCAATTCAAGTGTTGGAGTTCCATTCCCTCGAATTTCTGAACGGATAGTAGATCGTAATGATGGACAATTATCATCGTCAAGAGTATAATACTTTTGACAAAATTGTTCATCAAGTACAGTATCTTTATTAGCGCTAGCAGCGGCAGCGGAAGAAACGAATACAGTAATAGCAGCGAAAAGACCGAGCATTAGGCGGCGGCATAATGTTGTCGTAGCCGTTGTTTTTTCTAACAAGGTTGTTGATGTCATGGTTGATGATATAGTTTGGTATAAGGTTTTTGTTTTGAGTATTTTTTTTTTATGCTATAAGAGAATGGTATTGTATGACTTGCTATGGACTACTATGGACTGATATTTGGAAATACATTGTATGCGAGTATTTCATAAACCCGAAACAATCGAATCATCTCGAATCTAATCCAGCCATATAATACTGTACTACTAATATTTATGACCCCGCCTGCATGAATCGATCAACAATAATGCCACGATTTTTATGCTGCATGGATCGCTGTCGCCGACACACCCAAAACCTACGCGCAAATAGCGCAAATCGATATTTCGATAAAGCAAAAAAGGGATAAGAAGGTCTAATATTGACTTGCTACTGTATTGCTCAGATAAATGTTATATGATGCACGGTCAATAACTTATATTTGATGTCATAACATTGCTACGATGATCAGCAAAACCATCGACTGCAGCAAAAATTGTGTGCAGCATGAACGAAGGAACAGCAACAGTCGCCTTCGTCAATCATTGTCATCGTCATTGTCGACGAAACTGATGGTATGTATATTTTTGATCATCACCATAATTGTTATCACCACCACTAACGTTGTCCATGGTTTTCATCAATCTCAACAATTAGTATACCATCAAACGATAAATATGAGGAGGAGGAGCTGTAGCAGCTACAACTTCTATCGCTGCACATCATCAACCATCAAGATTCGATCATCGACAACTGCGATTGAGATGACGAATGCCAATACAGAATCCGAATCAAAGAAAGATAATAGTACACCACCACCAATTATTTATAAGGATGATTGTTTTGGTTTTATTACATTCATAGCTGGAATTGCATTTCAGGATGATATATTTACTGGTATATTTGTATTACTTACATTAATTGCTGCTATATTATCAAAATTTAATATATTACCATCAGATACAAAACGACCAGAAATTGTTGATCGTAAAATACCAGGTATAATTGCTATACTAACTTTATTGTTATCATTTGGTTATTATAATAATGGAATCAATGAGAATAATTTTATTACTGGTGACTATAATTTCGAATTGTCTCAAAAAGTTCAATTAGGTTTCTGTTCCTTTTCAATTATAACATCATTTTTAGATATTCGATGGAGAGATCGGTTTGATTACCCTAATGAATTTAAATAAGATAAATAAAAGCTTACAGTAGGTTCTATATTGAATATAGATAAAGTTGCCAATCATCACATCATGCTACTACTAAGATACTAATAGTAACTTTAAAAAAACGGAGCTTTCGTGTAACAATTTAAGTTTTTTACAATGATGGTTGACATATTATATTATATATATATAGTTAAAGTGAAGATATTTTATACGTATGATTGTGTGGACATTTTATCTTCGGAAAGAGCATGTAGTTCTCCCCATTCAATCGCATACGTAGTGAATTCATCTTTCAGTGTGTTTTGCATAGTTGGCATATCTCCTGCTTGTGAGATGGTAGAATAGCTTGGATCTTCTCCAGTTGCAATATCAGAGGTGGTTATCATTCTGTAAGAATCGGTATCAGTAATTGGAATCCAACTCCCTGACGAAGTTCTGATCTCAACGTTGTTTGCCCTTTCTCCAGGTACTGAGTTTGTGTTGACGTCAAATCTTAACCCTGCAAAGTATGGATATGCTCCGTTTGTACCGTTCTCTAAGACTGCAGAGATGCCCTCCTCTATCATCGACTTGACAACACCTCCGGTTAGATCAATAGTAACTAACGACTGGTCAAATAAAAGAGCACTATCAATATCACTTTGTCCAAATTTACCATCGTCGATATCTCCTGTACAAGTATCACCCTTTAACAACACAACGTCGACACCAAAACTCTGATCATAAAGTCCCCACGCAACTAAACTGCAAACTTCACCACCGTGAATAACGTCACCAGCCTTACAAAATGAGCTCTCTGGTTTACCAGGAATTAAGGCATGGCATATTCTTTTCGGTACCATAGCGAGCGTAGGTTCCTCGTCTTCAGCGATAAAGTATTGGGTTGAGTACTCGTTGTCGGGAAGACTCCACCAGTCTTCTTCATTATTCTTTACATAGTTATAAAAGGTATCAGTTGTTTCTATATTCAATGGGGTCTTCCAATCGTTGATAACATTTCCAAAAGAATAATATCCCATCAAACCTTCTGCTAATTGTGCTGTAGTAACAACCTTGTAAAATCTTCTAGTAGCAATTGGTTCCCATCTATCATCATATCGAAGACCAACATTGGTTTCAATATTACTAATCCGTTCGGATGGCATCAAGTTGGCTTCTACATTGTACCGTAAACCTGCAGCGTATGGATACGATTCAGGACTACTAGATGGTCCTCCATTAAAGGATGACGAAACTGCTTCGGTTAGGATATTGACAAGATCATCTCCAGACATTTCAACAACGACGAGTTCGTTCGCTGCTACTGCATACTGAACATCACCAATTTTCAGTTCTGGCCTTAAAAGAGATTTTCGACAAACTCCAGAATTGATCAAAGCAATATCAACTGACATAGTAGTATTGATCATTGACTTTGCAACAAGATTACAAAGTCTACCTCCCTGTCGTACATCATCTGAACCGACAGAAGTACAATCTCTCTCTCCCGGAAACAATTCACTGCAAATATCCATTGGCATATCTCCGATTACAGTATCAGGACTTTCACTCGAAATTTTTGGATAATTCTTACCAATATCACTACCTCTCGAAGACGAAGAGGGGGCAATTATTAGAAAGTAGCAGGGAAGAATAACCGCAAGTGCTACAATAACAAGAACAACTAACATGATGATCAACCACCACATCTTCTTATTTCGTTTTGTTTTTTCCATAACAACACCATCCTTATTATTACCAGCAAGATTGACCGTCTCCATGTGATGACCTACTTCTTCATCTTCATCTTCATCTTCATCTTCATCTTCATCGTTATTCATGAGGACATCATCATCGTCCTTTGGTCTTTCGATCCCTCCCCCGTTTTTGAAACCGGTATCCGTGCTGGTCATTGCTACTGCTTTTGCAGCTAATTTTTTGGTTGATTTCTTCTTGCTGTGGCTGTTTCTGTTATTGCCTCCGTTGGTAGTGGTAGTGGCAGTAGATGAGGATTTTGTGACAGAGCTATTAGCAGAACTCCTTCGATGAGGACTACTATTATTATTACCGTCCGTAATATTGGGTCTTAATGATCTATCTGTATCTGACTTGTTGTTGTTGCTGATGTTGCTGTTATGTCCATTGGTAGTAGTAAGTGACGATTTTGTGGCAGATATACCAGTACTCTTTCGACGACTACTACTGCTATGATTATTACCGTCTGTATCAGATTTACCAGTACTCTTTCGACGATGACTACTACTGCTATGATTATTACCATCTGTATCAGATTTACCAGTACTCTTTCGACGACGACTACTACTGCTATTATTATTACCGTCTATATTGGATCTTAATGATCTATTATCTGACTTGACTTTGACTTGCTCTTCCTTTGGTTGTGGTAGATCAGTGACCTTATATTCAGTCATCGTCTTTGACGTCGTCTTCTTCTTTTTCTTTTTCTTTGTAGATGACACCTTCTTTTGATTCTTTGTACTTCCATCAAACTCTTTGTTATGATCGGTGTGTGTTTTAGGACTACCCGTGTTTGTGCTTACTCCTCCTACATTTTATTTTTTAAATTTTAAATAGCGGTTTCGTTTATACTGTGAGTGGCATATTATTATCATATTACCGATGGAACTAGCATACGCAACAAACACAATCGTCAGCATCATTAGCGAACTAAGCCTTACCTACTCCTTCTTCGTACCTACCGGTACCTAATTCTTCTTCGATTGTCATAACTACAAATATCAATTGCTAATTAAAAGATCCGTTTCGTTCCGTTGTGTTTTATGATTGTAGACGAGTGAATGTTTCAAATTTGGTTTTACCTTACGACTTGCTTGCTTTTATTAACGTTACAATGTACAGAGTAGTCGTGTGTATAGTTCTCTTTGCTTGCCTCTTTTATGCTACCTTCAACCTTCCTAACATTACACTTACACTGTATCAAAATATCCGATCCAAATTTTCGAAAAGAAAAATCGAAGTAACCTTAAATCACTGTTGTTTGTGCGGTGTCACTCAAAATTCGAAAATACTAGTAGATCAATCGTTTTCGAAGTCAAGAACAAATGTGCACGTTTTTTTATTTATCCTGAAAATAGATTTAAATAAAATGCGCATAGATTTAAAGGGATCGTTATTGCGGTGCACTAAATGATGGTGAAGGTAAAGTCACTAGAACGGTTCGTTACAGCACATGAAAATCAATTGGGCCTCCTTTTAAGGAACCAGTGTAACAATTTTTTAATTTTTACGTTTGTGATTTAAAAACAAAGGTTCTGCTTTATCTTATAATAATATTTTCAGTCACGCACACACACAAACTTACTCATAAGAGGGAGTGTTCATCCCTCCTTCCACCCCCCTTCCTGGATGTTGTCTCTGAGTATACTCAGATCTATATCTGTTATGCTTGATCTCATTTGTCATAGCCCAAAACTCTAACAAAAAATCTTTCACAAACGAATCGATTTGCTACTACTGATGATTTATTACCTTTTTATAAATAATTTTCTACCTATTTCCTAGTACTAATTACTCTTTCATTTCTTTATACCCCATCACATAGATAGTTATTACATATTACATGCATATTCCAAAGCCAAGGACGCATCCCGCTCCTTTCAATTTCACTCCCACACCCACTGAAATGAAGACTCCTGCTGCTTTGCATTTGGACATAGCAAAGAAGCCATAATTTTGCCTGAAGGAGAAGCTTTCTCCGTGTCCCTGCACCCAATCCTCTTGTCAAGTTAGTAGCATGTACATGGTTTTTCCCCACCCCCATTATACCTTACTTACTCATTTCAATGCTGCTCAGCTATGAACAATATAATATTACTTGTGCAATGCATCAACTGGTGGTGCATATGCAGCTCTGACTTCAGTGTAAGTTGACTGTTGTGTGCTATGCCATGCCCTGTCATCATCATCTTTAACAGGTAATACACAGAAGATATTGTTTTATTCATGATATTAATAGGTAAATCCTAGTAGTCCCAAATGGTTTACTGGTGGGTCGCCTTCTTTGATTCTTCTCTGGTCTTACCAATGATGATGAAGTGGAGGATGTCCAT
>Ga0115007_10001714_pt1 | contig 13928 bp, 9 predicted proteins | sample ArcOceMetagenome_2_FD_87166 | JGI IMG/M metagenome (GOLD analysis project Ga0115007, IMG submission 87166) | Marine eukaryotic phytoplankton communities from Arctic Ocean - Arctic Ocean ARC135M Metagenome | ecosystem: Environmental > Aquatic > Marine > Oceanic | place: Arctic Ocean | collected... | reverse complement strand
CGCGGCGGCAACGTCCGCGCGCGAGCGAATTGAAGGACGCGACGTCCCAGCTGCTGCGCTAGCGTTGGTTACCTTCGTGTCGTGCCTCTCGCTTAGCGATTTGCGAACGGAGCTCACGGGCAACTTCCTACTCGCCGGCGGGCTCGACGAGTGCGTTGACGCGCTTGTGGAAACGGAGTGGGAGGGGGGCGATGACGGGTACATCGGGGTCCGGGGCGAACGCGCTTCTAATGTGGTCAAGAGCCTAACAGTCAATCAGTTCAAGAAACGGTTAGCCGACCACGGCTTGGAGGGGAGCCTGCTGGAACTCAACCTGCTCACGGACGCGCTCGCCACGGCGCTGGCGAGCAATGACTAGAACGATGACCCGAGTGAGTTGATTAGAGAGACTAGAACAATGACTGAGTGATTTGATAAAGACGATCACATAGAGACTAATCGTAAATCATATGAATAGAGACTACATTGGATAGACTACTTGTTTCTTCACCCTCAATACCTTTGCCGTAAGGGTGTAAAGCGCGTCGTGGCTATTCCCCGACCCAGGACACGCGCGCTACTGACTGCTGTTGCCCGGAAGAGTTTTTGGTTCAAATTTGCTGATTCGCTGGCTTCTTTTATTTTCTTGGAAAGAAGCAAAGAACCAACTAAAAGTCAGAAAAGCTACCACTCCCGCTCTTGTTGTGGTACGAGCGCAGTCGTACCGCGCGCGGACAGGCGAACGGTCACTAGTGATGGGAAGTACGAAGCGATGTCCGCACGGCAAGGCGAAGCATCAATGCGTGGTGTGCAACCCTTGCCCCCACGGAAAGCGGAAAGACAAGTGCACGGTGTGCACCCCTTGCCCCCACGGCAAGCGGAAAGACAACTGCGCGGCGTGCAGCCCTTGCCCCCACGGAAAGCGGAAAGACAGCTGCGTGGTGTGCAGCCCCTGCCCTCACGGCAAGCTGAAAGGCAACTGCGCGGACTGCAACCCCTGCCCTCACGGCAAGCTGAAAAGTCACTGCGCGGCGTGCAACCCCTGCCCCAACGGCAAGCGGAAAGAAAGCTGCTCGGTGTGCCGCACGAAGTGCCCCCACGGCAAGCGAAAGGACAAGTGCGCGACGTGTAAGAAGGCACGCGCCGCTCCGCCGCGTTCGAAGCGGATCAAACGCGAGCCGGAGAGTTCGCCCGAGGTCAAACAAGATCTGGAGATCAAGCAGGAGCCCGAGGTCAAACAAGAACCGGAGATCAAACAAGAGCCGTTCACGATTCGCGGCTACTTCGGGTTCGGCGACGCGGACGGCGGTGAGTGAAACGCGGAAAACAAAAGGCAGTTTTTTTTCAAACAATACAATACAATCCGCGTCATTGGCGCGATCTCTTCTCTTCTATAGAGGCTCCGTTTTCGCGAAATATTTCTCGCGCAACCTCCACCTCACCTCCACCGTTTACCTGTTCATAGTGGCCATATCCAGCAAATCCATCGCCCCTTCCTCTTCTTCCTGCACCACCGCGGACACCTCCGGGACGTAGTGCCGCAGCATGTTTTCGATTCCCGACTTTAAGGTCACTGCGATTGTGAAAGAAAAGGGTCAGTCCCGAGTCTTGTATTGGGCGATTTATATACAGTGGGCAAACAGTCTTCTACTCAGGTGCACTTATTGTAGCGGTAAGACTTGCTGACTGCACTCCATACAGTGTTGGGATTTGGGAAATAAAACACGTACCTGACGACGACGGACACCCGTCGCACGCGCCCTGCATCTTCACCGTGACCGTCCCCGTTTTCTCGTCCCACCCCTTGAACACGATATCGCCGCCGTCCTCCGCCACTGCGGGCCTTATGCGTGTTTCCAACAGCTCTTTAATCATGGCCACGATCTCGGAATCGTCGTCGTTGATTTGCGTGTTCGCATTTACGGAGGACAGGTCGTCGCCGTCGTTCACCACTAAATCTCCGCTGGCGTAGAAATCCTGAGTGGAACAAAAAGAAAATGTCAGTCTCTCGTAATGTGTATGAGGGATTGGTATGAGTAAACAGTCGTAGTAATCGAGCCGAGCAGTCGTGGTAATGGGCAGAGGTAATGCTCCCTTCGTCAGGACGAGTACGGGGCAATCGCGAAGGCGGAGCGTGGTGATTGGGAAAGTTCCTTACCATGATAGCGGCGAACACCTCCGGTTTCAAAACCCCCCACTCGAAGTCCTCGTTTTTCGTCACCGTGACGTACTCGGTTGTGAAGAACACCCCGGTGACGCCGTCGATGGCGAAAACCCGTTTCGCGAGCGGCGACTTCATGCCTTCCCGGGCGCTGGCGAAATTAACGGGCGGCCCATCCGGAAGCACGGGCTTTCCGGGAAGAAACATCAGCGACGCGGGGTTGGGGGTGGTTTGGGTTTGGATGAAGATGGACCGGCGTTGGGTTCCGAGTGCTCCGAATCCTCCTCCTCTTTGCATCCCAGAAAGTCGCAAAGACGTCGCGTCGCTGGCGACAGGGAAACCCTTTGGCACCGCCTTCGCGAACGGCATCGCCACGACGCGCCACGACGAAAAACCGCGACGGCACGGCGACGATTGTTGATGGGCGCACTTTGCCAAATCTGAGACAGCTGTGCGTGGCGTGGCGCTCACGGAACGGGCCATAGACGCCAGCGCGCGCGCGGCGCGACGCGAGAACATCATGGCGAGGTGGAAACGCGGAAACCGACGGTCGTTTGTGCGTCGCGAAGTGAGGAGGGGGCTCAGACCCGAGAGACTGGGCGGTGGGCAACCTGGAAAGTGGAATAAAAAAGCCAAATGGCCAAAACTGAGTCGGTTTCGACGACACAGTAAAACCTTCGCTTCGTTCTCTCCCGGTGCCTCTGCCACACTCGCTCGCACCCGAGCGGTCGCTCGGCGGGCACAAGCGCCTCCTCGCGCACTCGCACGCCGTGCCGTGGGCGTTTCCTACGCGCTTAGCGTGTTCGGAACCGCGTCTCGTCCCCGGGGCTCGACGAGACTGCCAGAAAGTCGGCCATCTAAAACGCCGCCGCCGCCGCCAACGCGAAAAACACACTCCATCGGCAGTGCGGGCACCAGTACTACCGGACCCGTGGTGAGTAGGACGGACAGTAGCCGTCGGTATGAGCGCCCCGGGTGGTGGTTCCACGCCTCCCCCTGACCAGGACCTCGGCGACCAGGGTGACCACGAGTACGTCGAGGCCGGTGATGAAGATGACATGTACGCGCCCGTGTTTCTTGGGGACGAGCACGGCGAAGTGGTGGCTGATTTGGACGAAGAAGACGACGCGCCGATGTCGGACTCGGACGACGACGAGGTCGACCCTGCCACGCACCCTGGAGTGGCAGAGGACATGGAGGACCGAGACGCGGCGATGGGTGACGAAATCGTGCCGCCCCAGGATGACTCCGTCGCCGTGATCAGAAGTCACGGCGCGCCTGTTTTCTCCTGCGCGTGGTCGCCGACATCGGCCAGCACGTTCGCCACGGGCGGCGGCGACGACGTGGCGATGCTACATGTCGTTTCCGAGCTCGCCGGGGCATCCGAAGAAGACGCAGGCGGCGCGCCGACACAGAAGGTGACCGTGACATCCACGGAGCTGAAAGGACACGGCGATACGGTTTCCAGTTTGAATTTCAACCACGACGGGTCTTTGTTAGCGTCGGGCGGCTTGGACGGCAAGGCGTGCGTGTGGAACGTTGCCGACGGTAAATGTCTTCAAACCTTGGAAGGCCCGGGCGGCGGTTTGGAGTGGACGAAGTGGCACCCGAAAGGAAACGTACTGCTGGCTGGATCCGAGGACTTCACGGCCTGGATGTGGAACGCGGGGGATGGGCAACTAATGCAGGTGTTCGCGGGGCACAGCGCCAGCGTGAGCTGCGGCGGTTTCGCGCCCGACGGCAAATCAATCGCGACGGGAAGTTTCGACGGGAGTTGCCGGGTCTGGGCGCCGCGAACGGGCGAGTGCACCACCCTCTTTATGGGCCACCCGTACCACGACGGCCCGGTGACGTGTTTGGCTTTTCACCCCACCAGTGAGGGGCTGATGATCACGGGGAGCGAAGATAACACGGCGCGATTGATTTCGAGCGTTTCCAAAAAAGTGTTGGGCGCATTGGTGGCGCACACGGAAACCCTGGAGTGCGTCGGGATGAGCGGGGATTTCCCGTTCGCCGCGTCTGGTGGAATCGACACGAAGTTAGTAGTGTGGGACCTTAACACCCTGCAACCGAGGAACACCCTGCCGCACGACAAAGCCGTCTCGGCGCTGCGGTGGATCCCGGGAACCGCGATGCTGTACAGGTATGTTTTTTCCCGATTTTTTCGACTTCTCTCTAGATTCAACTCTCTTTTTTGGGTTTTCCCGAAACTCTCGTCGAGATTCGATTCTAAATTCCGTACAAGCAACGAAAGGGCCTCGCGCGGCTACCAGTGCCGATGCGTGGGTGGACAACAGTTTGCGATACTCAAGAACGGACGCTTACTACGGTGCATCGCGAATCCGATTCGCGTTTGAACAACCTGCATCCGCCGACAGTTTATGATTGCCTTTTTTTTCGAATCGTTTTTTCAGAAACGCGAGCGAAACGTCACGCGCGTTTCACTCGCCGTAACTCGGGAACTGTTTTCTTTCCCTGCGCGGCGTACCTGCAGTATGACCATGTCGCTGACCTTTTGTGTCATCTCCCTCTCTCTTGCGTTCAAAACCCTTTCAAAAATAACAATAAACAAACAGCTCGTGTATCGACGGCGTGGTTCGTCTGTGGGACACTCGAAGTTCGTCGTGCCAAGCCGCACAGTGCGGGCACGTCCGGGGCGTGCTTGATTTCGCGCCCTCGCCCGATTACAAGACCATAGTCACCGCTTCCGACGATCACACCGCGCGCGTGTTCCGCATGGTGCCGTGAGACCTGTTTTAATATAGGTATAACGCTGAAAGTAGACTATGGTAACTCTCGCTGCGGTCCCCAGCACACCTAAAATCTGTAGAAACTGAAGTTTTCGTGCAATCAGAGCGTTTCCGTCGTCACTGCTCGTCACCTCCGACGGGCCCAATCCCTCGATCTGATGACGTCTTTCCGCCCGCGCCTCCCCACCGCGCCACACCCCTTCGCACCTCCCGCCATGGACAAAGAGACCCCCACCCTCATCAAGGCCAAGCCCCGGCCCGGGGTGAGCGGGATTAACCGCGTTTTGGTCACGGGGGGCGCCGGGTTCGTGGGATCGCACTTGATCGATTTCCTGATGGCCAGAGGCGATCACGTCATGTGCCTTGACAACTTCTTCACCGGATCGAAGGAGAACATCCAGCACCACATCGGCAAGCCCAACTTCGAAATCATCCGACACGACGTGGTGGAGCCTATTCTTCTTGAGTGCGACCAGGTGTACCACCTCGCGTGCCCTGCGTCGCCCGTGCATTACAAGTTCAACCCGGTGAAGACGATCAAGACTAATGTGATTGGCACTTTAAACATGCTGGGCCTCGCGAAGCGCGTCAAGGCGAGGTTCCTTCTAACCTCAACAAGCGAGGTGTACGGCGACCCGCTGCAGCACCCCCAAACCGAGGAGTACTGGGGCAACGTCAACCCGATCGGCGAAAGAAGCTGCTACGACGAAGGCAAGCGGTGCGCCGAGACGCTGGCGTTTGATTACAAACGCGAGCACGCCGTGGAGATTCGCGTGGCTCGAATCTTCAACACCTACGGCCCGAGGATGGCCCTGGACGACGGCCGCGTGGTTTCCAACTTCGTCAAGCAAGCTATTGAAGGGACGCCTATGACTATTTACGGCGACGGCAGCCAAACCAGGTCGTTCCAGTACGTCAGCGACCTGGTCAACGGGTTAGTGGCGCTGATGGACGGCGAGCACTGCGGGCCTATTAACATCGGCAACCCTGGCGAGTTCACCATGCTGGAGCTCGCGGAGAAGGTGAAACAGGTCGTCAACCCCGCCGCGACCACGGTGTTCAAGGAAAACACCGCGGACGACCCGGGGCGACGGAAACCGGACATCAGTAAGGCCCGGACGTTGTTGGGGTGGGAACCGGTCGTGCCCTTGGCGGAGGGGCTACAGATGATGGTGGGCGACTTCAGGCAACGCCTCGGGAAGTGATGAGGAGTTACTTTTTGTTAAACGAGTTTTGACGTGCATACTTCACGTCACTAGAATCTTCCCCGGCCGCTGCGCGTCCATGTGCGCGTTCAGATCAAGCGGCGCTTCGGTGGGAAGGGAGGGTTCGGTGTTTTTGTCAAGGACAAGAAACGGCGGGTACCGTTCAACTTTTCGCGGAAATCCCCGCCAGACCAAAAAATGAACGGAAGCATGCATCAACTCGGATCTGGCTCGCACTCGGCGGGTCGCGTGACCCGGACCCGTCTCGACGGGTCCTGGTGCGCGTTCCCCCTGTTTGGTGCGACCTGAGTGTGGTGCTGGGGGGATTTCCTTTGTGGGCGCTGGCCATGGCGTCTTCCCTGGGCCCGGATGCTATCGCCCTCGAGCTCCAAAAAGTGGGCGTGCACGTGCTTCTTGCGTGGGTGCAGGACTGCACCGTACACCTCACGAACACGAACCCAAACTTCTGGAGCATGCCCTTACACAAAAGCGTGGACTTGTGCTACCTGCATTTCCTTGAGGCGGACTTGAACAAAGCTGGGGCGGGATGTTTGCCTGCGTTGGGGACGGGTGGTGGGGATGGAAGTGTTGGGGATGGGGCCCCCATCGATTTAAACGGAGATGGGTCATCTTCGGGTCAGAACCCGTCGCCAAAAACTCTACCGGGAAGATTCGTGGTGCAGTGCGACGAAACAATCAACATCGGCGCTAGCTTCAACGACCGGTACGTGGAGCACGTCGCGAACCCGAAGCGGGTTTTGAAAATGCAACTCACGGACGGCAAAAACACGTTCGTGGCGTACGAAACGACGCCGATTGAATGTTTGCGCGTGTTGCAACCGGCGGGTTCGAAACTGGCCATCACGAACGCCACTGCTGTCGATGGTAAATTAATGGTGGGGCCGGAGAACGTCACGGTTTTAGGTGGGGTCGTACCCCACTTAGAGGACGCCCGGGTTCGGGTCGTGGCGAAGTGGGCGGCGCCAAACCGGCCGGGAAACGGCCGCGGAAACGGCCGCGGAAATAGTGGTGGCAACGCCGCGGGGGGACGGGAAACAGAGGTGCGCGCCGCGGCGTGGGGTAACGCGGAACGGGCTTCGGAGGACGCGGCGACGCGAGACGCGCTGAATCACCCAAACGGCCAGGCACCTGCAAACGGGCAGGCACCTCCAAACGGGCAGGCACCTTCAAACGGGCAGGCACAACACGTGCCACAGAATCCCACCCGCGTGGAGGTACCTCCCTCCCGCGTGGAGGTACCTCCCTCTCGCGTCGACCCCCCTGTGGTACCCCCCGTGCCGGAATCACCCATGATTGACTTGACGGACGAGCCGGTTGCTGACCCGGATATCAACCAGGTGGTCGCCGCGGACGTCAACACGAACGGCCGGGTGAAGCGAAAACGCGCGGTGGTGATTGACGACAGCGACGACGACCCTACGCCGGTGCGAGGTAAAAAACAAACGCAAACGCCGTCGCAAACGCAAACGCGGTTCGGCCGAGGCACGCGGGACGACGACGCCGTCGCCAAGCCGGAGCTCTCCGTTCCGACGGTCCCAAAACCGCCCCACGTGTCCCCCCCGGGGACACCGAAACCGCCCCCCGCGTGGGCCTCCAAGCTAGTCCGAAGCGAGCCTTTCGCGTACTGCGCCGCGGTGAACGCCATGCGCGTTTGCGGCGGCGGCGGCGTTCGCGGTGACGATCCCCAAAACCGAAAACCGTCCTTCGCCAACGCCACGCTGCACGGGTGGTTTTTGGACGTGAGAAGTAGCAACGCGTCTCCACCCGTTTCCGGCGGGTTCGAATTGTTCGTGTCGATTCACGACGGCACGGGGGTCATCCATGCGGTGGTACCTTCTGCGATGACCATGAAGCTGATTTCCGGCGCTGTTGCCTCCGCGGACGCGTTCGACGCTTTGGCGATTGGCGAGCGGCTGAAACTCGCGGCCTGGACGGAAAAGTATGTAAGAGGGTTTTTGGGAAAAATCACGGTGAAGGTCCGCACCGCGAACGACGGATCACCCGCGACCGTGCTGAACATGTTCGGCCCCAAAGACTTCCACGACACGGACACCACGAAACAACTCGGCAAGCGGTGCGAATCAATGAGCGACGCCGTGGCGAAACGGAAGGCGGAACGCGCCGCCGAGACGGAGAAAAACAAACAGACTCGAGGCTTGGTCGAACCGAAAAAAACGAGAACCTCGACGGGCGCGCGTCTCGCGCGAGGCGCGTAGTAGAATGTGGTAAATAGAAAGCCAGCGCGTTGTTGTTAGCACACTGATAGCTCATACTAACCGCACTAATAGCTTATACGCTGATAGCGCGTACTAACCGCTTCACATCAAACGTGGTATTGGTACAATATTGGGAGTGGAAGTCTTAATAATCCTCTTAATCCTCTTTGGAGTGGTCATCCCTTTCGACCTCGCGCTCAACACAGCCGCCGGTTACCGTCCGCCGAGTCCGCGTTTCCGATTCGGTAGTTCGTGTTTGTTTGCACGAACACAAACAGGGTGGCGTTCGCCCCCCGGCACAGCATCATGTCCAAATCCAGGTACGTTATTTCCAGTTCCCCGTATTCCTTGGGTTTTGACGGTTTGGGAAGCGAAAACAAACCGAAGATTTTCGTTTGTTCGAAGTTCATGGAAAGTTTGGTTCCGTCCTCGCCAACCGCGAGTCGCGCGCGCTCGATCTTGTCCGGCCACGTGTACTGCCACTCGCTTTTTAACGAGTCCAAGTCGTGCGCCATGTAAACCGGACCGCTTTGCCGGGTCAAAACGAAGCTCTTGTCCATCCCGAGGAGCTGTTTCGAGTTAGTAAAAACGGCGCTCCACCGGCCGCGCATCAACGACGACTTCGCGGGTTTCGCGGTGGGATTCAGGGTTTCAAGAACACGCGCCTTTTCCAGGGTCGCGGACAGAAACCCGGGCTCGCAGTCCCTACCCAAATTCGTGCTCACCACAACCGCGAGCAAACTGGCTTTCGCACCAGCCCGTTCCGCCGCCAGTTGCTTTATCCGAACCTCAGGGCTCCCTCCCGTGATCCGCGAAACCGTTTGAAGCGCCGCGGCAAAGAAACCGCCGATTTGCGCGAAGGTTGGCATTTGTTTTTCGGGCATCGCGTTGCTTTGTTTTCGCGAAGAGCGGCTAAAACTATCCAACTTGTTGCCGGTGGTATCAACCGTCACCACATCCGTCACGTCCACGATCTCGCCTTCCACCACCTCAGAACCGGAACAGGCGGTGTCCTCGGCTCGCGCTTGTTGGAAATCCGCAACCGCCGCCTCCGCCCTCGCCTCCGCCGCCGCCGCCGCCGCGGCCACCGCGTTTCGCTGTTCGTCCTCCGCCGCGCTGATCCACGTGTCCGCCGCGGAGACGGTGTCGTCACCACGGTCATCCCCCCAGCCCCCTGATCGTGCCTTCCCCTCCGCTTCCGCTGCGGTCTTCTCCGCCGCTGCGGCTCGCGCGAATTTATCCGCAGAGGCTTCAGCTAACTTCTTCGCTTTTTCTCTCACTGAATCGGAAATCAAACGCGTCTCCTCCTCCTCCACCGACGCCAGCGCCGCTTGCGTTTCAAGCATTTGCCCCCTTAGCTCCTGTAACCGCTTCGTCGCCGCTTTCGAAGCCTCTAAAAGCTCCAAGTTACTCTCTTTCGCCTTTTCCATCTCCGCCGCTTTCGAAGCTCGCAAAAGCTCCAAGTTTTGCTCCCTCGCCTTTTCCATCTCTGCCGCTTTCGAAGCTTCCAGAAGCTTCAAGTTTTGCGCCCTCGCCTTTTCCATTTCGACCCCGCGTTTCTTTTGCTGTTGAATAAATGCCCTGTCCCGTGCCAAGGCCTCCGCTGCCGCCACCGCCGCCGCGATTGACGCCGTTTTTATGTCAGGGCTCGCTTTAGTATCAATCGGCTCGTCGCGCGGCATTTTAAATTCGCTCGCGGGCGCCAAGCCTTTCGCGGCCAAGACGTACTTCTCCACCGCCCACGCGACGCCGTCTTCGTCGTTGCCGTGCCACTCCACGTTGCCGTTCGCGGCGTCGATGACTTTGCGTGAGCTTCCCTTCATCGCGACGGCGGTTCCGACGAGCGCCAATAGTTCGGCGTCGTTTTCGCCGTCGCCCAGCGCCAACACGTTTTTCGGGTCCACGTTGACCCGTTTCAACAAACGCTCAACTGCCGCGCCTTTAGAAACACCGAGTGGCAAGAACTCCAGCATTCCAGCAACCGCGGTGGTTATCACGCAGTCGTTTTCAAACATTGCCTCGGCGTCTTCGCGAAGGCGCGCGAAGTCGGTTTCAACACAGAAGAGCAAAATTTTGTTGATCCCGGTTTCCACGTTTGTCATGTCACCAACAGGCTCGGGGGTGGGCTCGCCGTACGCGAGCACTTTGTCCGTATCCGCGTTGCGTTTGTCGCACAGAATTCGGGTTCCGCAAAACGCCACCGCGGTCACGGCGTTACGTTTCGCGAACCGAAACACGCTTTGCGCTACGACGGCGTTTAGCTCGATGGACTCCACCACCGCGCCGTCCGCGTCACAGGTCACGCAGCCTTGCACGAACACCCCTGGCATGGGTGGGTTTAGTTTGCCGAGAACCTTCCTCGCCCACGGGCCTCGCGATTTACCCGTGGCCAACACCGTGGGGACCCCAGAGGCGGCGGCGCGCGCCAGCGCCGCTTCCACGCGCATGGTGAGTTCCTGTCTGGAGTTAAGCAGGGTACCGTCCACGTCCGTGACGATGAGCTTGACTTCGTGTGTAGTGGTGTTTCCATTGGTAGGGTCGTTGTCGTTCACACCGTGTGTGGTGGTCACCACGGACGTGGAAGGGGAACTGGTCCCGTTGTTTCGCGACCCGTTTCGGGACACCGCATCTGACTCGTCGGCGGTCGCGGCGGCTTCCTTCGCGAGCACGGTCTTCTTCACTCGCCTCGAGGTTCCCCTGTTACCCCCGCGCCTTTGCCCGGCGCCCAAACCGGACGGTGGGATGCGGTCCATTTGGCCCGCCGCGAGCCTCGTGGGCCGGGACCGCGCGCGCCTCACCACGGGGAGCTCCCCGGGGACGGGGAGCCGCCGCGCGCCGTTATTTCGCGCCCGGTCCCGGGGGGATGACGTGGCCGAAATGACATTCCACCCCACGGGCGCTACCGCCACCGCGCGCATCGCGGGCGCTTGTTTCGCGCGAGTTCCACGAGGGGTACGGCCGGGGGATACGCACGAGGGAAGTGCTCGGTCGCGCGCAAAAAGAACGGCGCGGGTACGTCTGCGGCCTTGGGACGCCCCGAAAGGGTTTCTCTTGGAGCGTTTCGAGAAAGTGGCGCGACCATTCTCCCAAACGGCTCCCTTCCGCAGATCCGCGAACGAAAAAAGAAGCGAGCTTCTTTCTTCGTGAGTCGGCACGACCTAGGAGGATCCCAACACTCTCAGCCGCCCCCGAACCGCAACACCTTCGCGCTTTCGCGCGAAGGTCCCGTCCCGCACTCCGTCGCATGGCGTGCGTCTTGGCGACCGCTAGGCCTCCCCAAACGTGCGTCGCGTCTGCGGGGCGCAGCAGGTGCTCGGAGGAAAAAATCGCGAGACGCAGCCATGTGGTGTCTAAGAAGCACCACCGCGTTCGCGGCTGGCGCGTGGTCCTCTCCGCGTCCCCCCCAAGCAGAAACCTCGGCGACCGGGTGGTCGAGGACAATTTCTTCACCGACACGGGGTTTCCCGTTTCCATGGTCGGCGGGGACGCGGAGAGGACGTTCCGGGACGTGGACTTGGCAGTAGACACGATGACGAAAAGTATAGATGGCGCGAATCAAACAACGTCGCCGCGAGGGTACCGACGCGAAGGCACGATGGAACAAACGCTTCCGAACGGGGGCGTTGTTTTGAGAACGTACTACCGCGAACAAGTGGTGACGTTTTCTGGAGGGACCGGTTTTGGTGGTCCAACGGAGGTTTCGAGTTTTTCGGGATTAGCAATCGCGGCGGCTATCGTGGTCGGACTGGCGTTCGGGTTTTACGTGAAAGTCGTCAAACGATTTCAACAAGGGTTCCAATTGACGATATACGCCGCGAATCAGAAAAGTTATATAACCACGCTGTGGCCCTGGTTGTGGCTCGCCAACCAAAGAGGGTTCCGGGAAGAATTCGGCAAAGCGGTTGCGAAGAAGGGGGGGGGCGAGAAAAAAAAGAACGATCGATTCGACGACGTTTAAAAGTAAACGTACATTCGCGGGTACCATAAATATGGAGCCTCCAGGGCCTTCGGGCGGGGGCGGAGCACGGAATTTCACGGATCCGGTGGTCAATACGTCACATGCGGAAGAAGTAGCCTCCGCCTCCGCCTCCGAGTGGTGCCGCGGCGGAGGCGATCACAGCTGACGCGAATGAGATTCCCGCTTCTGGGAAAATTAGAACGATCCTACTTGTGTACTACGAAGAACCAACACCCTACCCGCACGGTCCGCACGTCCCGCCGTTTAACCCCCGCGGGGAATCCCCCGCAATGGACGGCCCGTCACTCGGGTCCAATCCATCAAGCTCCATATCCGGGTACGTCCCGCCAGACGCCCTCGAGCTATCCAGCAACCGCCGCAAGTGATCCGCGCCGTGCGCCGGAATCAGCCACCACACCCACGAAACCCCAAACACCTCCTTGAAGTTTTTGTGGTGGCCTTGGTTGTACCGCCACGGCAGGGTTTTCTTCTTTTCGTACATCTCTATGGTGGTCATGTTTGACAGGTTCAAATTCGCGTGCATGATGATGAACCCCAACAACGACGCGGCGAAGGCGACGTCCAGGACGAAGGTTACGAAAACACACGCCACTTCCCCTCCGTTGTGGGTTTGCGTGGTTTCAAATTCAGTCTCAATCTCATCAAGCGGGCCTCGCTCGGTGCCGTCCGGGTTCTGTCCGCCGCCGGCATCGCCCGCCTGCAAGTCTTTGAAAAAGGCCACGAAGTTCGACAACAGCACCACCGCGTCGAAAACCGTCGCCGCGAACGTGTAAAGCAAAAACAACAGAAAGAACTTGTAATTGTAAGCCCCCACGCAGTTCGCCACCCACACGCAGTGGTGGTCCATTTTCAACACACACCGACCGCACACGGAACAGTGGTGACACCGTTCCGGTTTCCACGCCGTGCACTTGCGGCAAAACCGTCGAAGCTTTTCCGAGTTTGATTTGTGATTCCCGACCTCCTCGTCCTCCTCCGGCGGCGTCCACCCGTCAGGCACCCTGCCGGGTTCCGTCAACACGCACGCGAAGTAGCTCCACAGCACCATTAAGATCAAAACGTGGTACACCACCAACACATACGTCGCGAACCGGCCTTCGTACGAATCAGGCTCCGCGGACGCCGCGAGGGGGCCGTACACGAGCACCACGGTGGTGTAGTACGTCAGGCCAAGCAAGGACAACACGATGAGGACCATGACCGACCCGAGCGCGCGCAGGAACAAACACGCCTTGCTGGCGAACACGTTCCACCACATCTCGCCCACCGCCATCGCGAGAGATGGAGGCCAAGACGCGTCGCCCCGCGTGCCCGAGTGTTGGGAACGGCGCGCAATCTAGGAGGAAACACCCGATTTGCGTGTTACACAGACCAAAAGTACCGATCAACGCACCGGTGAACCTTACGATGACTGAAATTTTGTTCAAACTCGCATGGGAAGAATCGAAACCACGGGAAGTCGGTCAAAATGTGAGGTGGTCGAACGCCAAAAAAAAATATCGGGGATTTGGGCCTCATCCTCGTGCGCCACTCGAGGTCGCACACGTGGAGGCGGCGAGTCACGTCTCATACCCGGATGCCGAAAGGGGTGCCGCGCGAACCGCGAAAAGATGTCGT
>Ga0115007_10001711_pt1 | contig 13938 bp, 11 predicted proteins | sample ArcOceMetagenome_2_FD_87166 | JGI IMG/M metagenome (GOLD analysis project Ga0115007, IMG submission 87166) | Marine eukaryotic phytoplankton communities from Arctic Ocean - Arctic Ocean ARC135M Metagenome | ecosystem: Environmental > Aquatic > Marine > Oceanic | place: Arctic Ocean | collected... | reverse complement strand
TTGCGAGCTTTCAGGATGAGCCTTATTTTCAGTCGGTTAAAGACAAGATAATTGCTAATCGTCAGCAATTGATTGATCAGCTTGAAGCATGGAATTTTGATTGCCTGCCATCATCGGCGAATTTTGTTTTAGTGAGGCATGACCAGCTCGATGCTAAACAGCTTGCCGAGCAATTACGCGAGCATAAGATTATTGTTCGCTATTTTGCTACGCCACGTATTGCGCAATTTATTCGTATAACAGTGGGTACTGAAGAGCAGAATCAGCTGTTGCTGGATGTGATAGCAGGGCTTCTCGCACCTTAATTTTGCTTTTTCTTCTTGCTTTCTTCTTGATTTTTTTGGCTGCTATTCGCTTTTTAGGATGGTAGCTATTCGGTTTTAAGGCTGTTTTCAGTCATATTATGGTTGTTAATTAGTCTTTTTTAGGCTGATTCATGATTATTCCCAGTCAATTCAATAGCTTAATCATCTAAAAAACATTATTTTTATCCAATAAAAATATATTACGAGCCATACTTAATGTAGAACATTAAGTATGGGATTTAGCTGTATGTATTCACTTCAAAAGCTTAAAATTAGCTTATACTCCACCTCGCAATACCTCCATTAACTGATTGATTTATATAATAAAAATAGTACTCAACAGTACTTGCATACCGCTCTCTGTCGCTCTATAGTGTATGAATGTGGCGTAAAGTGGTGATTTGTGGATATCCGATGGTTTTTCACCGCTAATTTGAGACATATTTAGCCGATGCTTCCAATCGGCTATTTTTTTCAGATAAGCCCAAATCTATTCAGATAATGAAAATACCGTTGAGGAAGTAAATTGTTTAGAGGTGTGAATCCAATCAACATGGACGCCAAGGGCCGAATTGCGATGCCGAGCAAGTATCGCGATCGTCTTGTGGATGCCTGTGGGGGTCGATTGGTTGCCACGATTCATCTGCAAGTTAAATGTCTATTAATTTACCCATTGCCGATATGGGAAGACATTGAGCAAGAGATCCAAGAGCTCCCTACCTTAAAGCCCGAAGTTGGTCGCCTTCAGCGATTGTTACTTGGTTACGCCTCCGATATTGATTTAGACGGCAACGGTCGTTTGTTATTGCCGAGTGCGCTAAGAGCGCATGCCGGTTTAGATAAAAAAGTGGTACTCGTCGGCCAAGGTAAAAAGCTTGAGCTTTGGAGTGAGTCTGCTTGGGATGCTGAGAGAGAAAGTGGTTTGGGTCAGGCGGCGGATCAACCGTTACCTGAAGAACTCTTTACGATTTCACTTTAATGGCACCTAACGAAACAAGTGAGCCAGTAGTGTTAACGCATCAGGCGGTTTTAGATAAAGCAACGGTTGATGGTTGGTTTACAGATCCTGATGGTATTTATATTGACGGTACATTTGGTCGCGGTGGCCATAGTCGTTTACTGCTAGAGCGCTTATCGAGCAAGGGTCAGTTGTTGGTTGTTGATCGAGATCCTGAAGCGATAGTGGTTGCCGAGCAATTGGCCAAAGAGTTTAAGCAGGTTTCCGTTGCGCAGAGCGATTTTGCGCAAATGGAGCAGTTGGTAATTGATCGACAATGGCAGGGCAAGGTCACGGGTATTTTGTTAGACCTTGGTGTTTCCTCGCCTCAGTTGGATGCAGCAGAGCGCGGCTTTAGTTTTATGCGTGATGGTGAGTTAGATATGCGTATGGATCCGAATTCGGGTCAAAGCGCGGCGCAATGGTTAGCCATTGCCGAAGTAGACGAAATACGAGATGTGTTGCGTAAATATGGCGAAGAAAAATTTGCCACGCGCATTGCTAGAGCGATTGTTGAAGTGCGGGCTGAAACACCAATAACAACAACCCATCAGTTCGCAGCGATTATTGATAATGCTATGCCGTTTGTTGAAAAGGGCAAGCATCCAGCGACACGCAGCTTTCAGGGTGTGCGCATTCATATCAACCAAGAGCTACAGCAGCTCATAAGCTTTTTGGATGATAGTGTGGAATTGCTTTGTCATGGCGGGCGCTTAGCGGTTATTAGCTTCCATTCATTGGAAGATCGTATCGTTAAACGATTTATTCGAGATCAAGTGAATGGTGATAGGCCTCCAGCTTCTGTGCCCATTCGCGATGATGATTTGAATCGTCGTATGAAAATGGTTGTTAAGGCCGGTAAGGCGAGTGACGAAGAGGTTAAAGGTAACCCGCGTTCACGCAGTGCCATATTACGAGTCGCGGAGCGCTTGTAGTAACTGTTAAAGAAAAAGTCTAGACAGAAAAAATCTAGACAGAAAAAAAGAAAGAGTAAAGCGCGTTTAACGCGTTGATAAAGAATCGAATCTGAGGGGATTCAAATACTAATGTCTGCGCTGAGCTTGTCACATCGACATCTTCGTATAGCCGCTTTGCTGCTATTTGTTGTAACGCTGTCTGCGTTAGCTGTAGCTCACACGTCTTTTAAAAATCGTCAGTTGTTTATTGAGTTGCAAGCCTTGCAGCTTAAAGCCACTCAGCAAAAAGTGAAGTTAGGTCGCCTACTCATTGAAGAGAGTACTTGGTCTTCTTTGGCTGCCATCGAGCATACTGCTAGCACTCAACTTTCCATGACAGTTCCTCGTCCCGATCAACTCGTTGTTGTCTCCACCTTACGCCAGCAGGGTGATCGCTGATGGCGAATAAAAACCGCTTTAATAAATGGTCATGGCGGGTCTATCCTCTTTGGGCTTTATTGTTGGTGGCGCTGGTAGCGATTGTTGTGCGCTTGGGTCAGTTACAGGTGACGGATAGCGAGCGTGGTCGTTTATTTTTACAGCAGCAAGGTGATGCGCGAGTATTGCGGACCGAAAAAATTCCAGCGAGTCGTGGTGAAATTGTTGATCGTAATGGTGAGTTACTTGCTATTAGCACGCCGGTTAAATCGGTTTGGGTCAATCCGTCATTGGTCGATAAAAGTGATGCGGGCATTCGGCGCCTAGCCACTGCCGTTGCGATGAGCGAAAAAGCGGTTCGTAAAAGACTATCGAGTAAAAGCCAATTTGTTTATTTAAAACGCCAGCTCGATCCACAAAAAGCCGACCGTATTCGGGATCTTGAATTAGAGGGCGTGTTTTTTGAAACGGAATACAAGCGTTTTTATCCAGCAGGTGAAGTAGCTTCGCATCTCGTCGGTTTTACGGGTGTTGATGAGCATGGCCAAGAAGGTATTGAATTATCATATGACAGCCTATTAACTGCCGAGGCCGGTATTAAACAGGTGATGAAAAACGCTCATCACGAAATTATTAAAGATATTAAATTAGTAAAAGCAGCCACAGACGGTCAGCGTTTAGCTTTATCGATTGATATGCGATTGCAATATATTGCTTATAAAGAGTTAAAAGCCGCAGTCACAAGTTATAAAGCAAAATCAGGATCAATGGTTATTCTTGATGTGCAAACGGGCGAAGTATTAGCGCTGGTGAATCAGCCTTCTTACAACGCTAACGATCGTAGTCAGTTGCTGCCTGAAAATATGCGCAACCGAGCTTTAATTGATTTGTTTGAGCCTGGCTCAACAGTGAAGCCTTTTACAGTTATGGCGGCGCTAGAGTCTGGCGACTTTGATGCTTCATCCATTATTGATACAACCAAGGGTTATATTCGCTTAAATAAAAAGAGCGTTTTTGATCATAAAGATTATGGAAAGATCGATCTTGCGACTGTGCTAAGTAAATCGAGTAATGTCGGTACCAGTAAAATTGCATTGGATCTTGATATTGAGGAAATGCAGGGTTTATTTGCGCGTGCCGGGCTTGGTGAGTATTGCGCGACGGGTTTCCCTGGCGAGCAGGCAGGGTATTTACCTAATCATCAAACTTGGGATGATATTCAAAAGGCTACCTTATCATTTGGTCATGGTTTATCTGTTAATACTGTGCAGCTAGCGCGTGCTTATGCCGTCATAGCAAATGATGGTATCAAGCATCCTGTTAGTTTGTTAAAGCTTAGTGATAAAGAGCATGCTGCGAGAAATTCTGGGCTCACAAGTGATCGTGTTATTTCTGCCAGCGTCACGCGTGAAGTACGCGAAATGATGATAGGCGTTGTTGAAAAAGGTGGTACAGGAACGTTGGCACGTATTCCTGGTTTTAGTGTTGCCGGTAAAACAGGTACCTCTCATAAAGTCGGTGTTTCTGGATATGAAGAAGGGCGATATCGATCGACCTTTGCAGGCATGGTTCCGGCCTCTTCGCCAAAATTAGTTGCGGTTGTTACGATTAATGACCCCAAGGGTGAGAAATATTATGGCGGCGAAATTGCTGCCCCAGTTTTTTCGCGTGTTATGCAATCAGCATTGCGCCTAATGAACATTACACCCGATCGCTTACATGAATTAGGCGAGCAAAATAGCGAGCATGCTGGAGTATTAAATGCCCCTGTTAACGCTGAGATAGATTCGGTGCGAGAACAGCATGGAAGCGTTTAATATGACTAGTCAGTCGCCAACACAGAGCTCGTCGCATCGTCTCGTGAATATACTCTCGGGGTTGTTGGCTGGAAACACCTTAGCTGATGATTGTGCCAATACAGTGATTACGGGTATTGCGACCGATAGCCGTAAAGTTGTTCCTGGTGATATTTTTATTGCGCTAAACGGCTTAACCGTTGATGGTCGCAACTATATTAATGATGCGATTGAGCGCGGTGCCATTGCAGTTTTAGCTGAGGCTGATGAATCTTTTTCTATTCGTCACAAAGGGTCGGTTGCGATTATCAGTTTGCAAAACCTCACTGAGCACCTGAGTAAAATTGCTGGTCGTTTTTATGGTGAGCCAACAAAGAGCCTTAATGTTATTGGTGTTACCGGTACGAATGGTAAGACCAGCTGTAGTCATTTGATTGCTAGCCTTGCCACTACGGTAGGCCAAAAAAGTGGTTTGATTGGTACTTTGGGTTATGGCATTTATCAAAAAAGTGATCTTGAATTACAGCAAACCGGTTTTACTACCCCCGATGCTGTTCAGCTTCAGGCTTGCATGCAGAAGTTACAAGCAGATGACTGTAATGTTATTGCGATGGAAGTTTCTTCGCATGCTTTAGCTCAGCACCGTGTTGATGCCATACATTTTAATATTGCTGTCTTCACTAATTTATCTCATGACCATCTCGACTTTCATAAAAACATGGCCAGCTATGCGGCAGCTAAACGTCGATTGTTTTCATTTGATGGTATCGATGCTGCGGTGATTAATGCCGATGATGAGTTCGGTGAGCGTTTAGCTAAAGAATTACGAGCGCATAGCAAGGTATTCACTTATTCAGTGAATAACGCGCAGGCAGATATCTTTACTCAAAATACACGTTATTCATTAAATTCAATCAGCAGTGATGTGGTATCTCCTTGGGGGCGTGCCACTATAATGATTCCACTAATTGGTGAGTTCAACTTAAGTAATGCGCTAGCAGCACTTGCAGCTATGTTGGCGATAGGTGGTGATTTTAATGCATTAATAGCCGCTTTTAGTGAAGTGACTGCGGTGAAAGGGCGAATGGAAATCGTTAGTGATTCATTGTCACAGTCAATCGATGATAAAACCGTTGTGGTTGATTATGCACATACACCTCAAGCTTTAGAGTTAGCGCTAGCCGCTTTGCGATCACATACCAAAGGGCGGTTGTGGTGTGTCTTCGGTTGCGGTGGTGATCGCGATAATGATAAGCGCGCAGCCATGGGCCGTATTGCGAAAAACTTGGCTGATAGCGTGGTTATTACTTCTGATAATCCTCGAAGTGAGCCGTCTGCACAAATTATTGATGATATTTTACTTGGCATTGACGACATGCATTATGTCAATGTTGAGCCTGATCGCGCAGCAGCGATTGCCTTTGCTATTACGCAGGCAGCGGCTGGCGATTTAATTTTAGTGGCAGGTAAAGGCCATGAGCAATTTCAAATTATTGGTACTGAAAAACGACCGTTTAGTGATGCCGATGAAGTACGTCAATGCCTTTCTCGTGAGCTTCATGAGGATTGCCAGTCATGATGAGCGGAATAGATTTACAAATGTTAGCTGCGGCTAATGACGGACTATTAACCGGTGAAAATGTAGCGGTAACTGGCGTTTGTATCGACAGCCGCAAAGCAGTTAGTGGCGATGTTTTCGTTGCATTAACGGGCTCTCAATTAGACGGTCATCAATATCTTGCCAATGCAGCGAAGCAGGGTGCAGTAGCGGCTATTGTCGAAAAAATTCAAGATGTGCCATTGCCGCAAATTGTAGTGACGAATTCATTATATGCCTTAGGCATTATCGCGAAAGTTAATCGTGAAGCTTATAAAGGTAAGGTAGTCGCTATTACCGGCAGTTCGGGAAAAACTAGCTGTAAAAATATGTTAGCGGCGATACTCGAACAAGTTGGCACTGTCTGCGCCACGCATGGCAATTTCAATAATGAGATTGGCCTGCCATTAACAGTGCAGCGTCTTAATGAAAGTCACGATTATGCTGTGCTAGAAATGGGAGCAGCTAAGTCAGGTGATATCAGTTATTTAGTCGGTATTGGTCAGCCACATATTAGTGCGATTACCAATATTAATGAAGCGCATATAGGCGGTTTTGGCAGTATCAAGAATACGGCTAATACTAAAGCTGAAATTTATAAAGACTTACCTGCAGAGGGTTGGGCCATTATTAATCGAGACGATACTTTTGCGAGTAATTGGCGTGAAAGTTTGTCAATTCAAGCTGCAAAGGGTCAACTGATTGAGTGTGCTTTAACAGATAGTTATGCCAATGTTTATGCGAGTGACATTACACAGAATGTTGATGGGTTAAGTTTTAATGCCAATATTCGACTCACTAATACGACCAGTACTTTACCAATTAAGATGGATTTTTTAGGCATTCATAATGTGCGCAATGCATTAATGGCAGCTGCCATGGCAAAAGCATTAGACGTGAGTGATGCCAATATTATTAAAGGTTTAGCGGCTGTGGCCCCTGAGAAGGGAAGATTATGCCGCATAGCGGGCCATAACCATTTGCAGTTATTAGATGATAGTTATAACGCTAATCCACAGTCGATGTATGCGGCTATTGATGTATTAGTGTCTTTTAGTGGTCAAGAAAAAAAGAGTATTGCTGTGTTAGGCGATATGGCTGAATTAGGTGACGATGCCGCGGCTATGCATTTTAATGTAGGGCAGTATGCCGCGCTTGCAGGTGTTGATTGCGTTTACGTTATAGGTGAATTTGCTGCGCAGACATTGGCTGGTTTTAATCAGCATGATGAAAATGAAAATGAAAATGAAAAATTGTCTTCAGCGTTATTGGCGCAAACATTTAGCAGTCAAGATGCATTGATTACTCAATTATTATCGAGCGAATGTGAATCGTCAGTCGTTTTAGTAAAGGGTTCTCGCAGTGCGGCAATGGATTGTGTCGTCTCAGCTTTAGATGTCAGTGCTGAGTCTATCCATTTAGCAAATACAGGATCGAAATAAGCCTATGTTGATTTTATTATCTGAATACTTACAGCAATATATTAGTGCTTTTTCGGTATTTCAGTATTTAAGTTTACGCGGCATATTAAGCGTTATGACAGCCATTATTTTTTCCTTAATGGTTGGTCCTTGGGTCATTCGTAAATTGAATTACCACCAAGTTGGGCAGAGTATTCGTGATGATGGTCCGCAAACACACTTAGTTAAGGCTGGCACGCCAACTATGGGTGGTGCACTGATTTTATTAAGTATTTGTATGAGTACTTTGCTTTGGTCTGATCTGAGTAATCGTTATATTCAAGCCGTATTAGCCGTTACGCTAATGTTTGGTGCTATTGGTTGGGTTGACGACTACCGCAAAGTCATTGAAAAAAACTCAAAAGGTTTGGCTGCTAAGTGGAAATATTTTTGGCAATCAGCTGCGGCCATGACAGTGGTATCTACGCTTTACTTTACGTCAACATTACCTGCTGAAACGCAATTGATAGTGCCTTTTTTCAAAGATTTTATGTTTGATTTAGGTTGGCTTTACTTAGTTTTGGGTTACTTAGTTATTGTGGGTTCGAGCAATGCCGTTAATTTAACTGATGGGCTTGATGGCCTCGCTATTCTTCCTACTGTTCTAGTCGGTTCGGCGCTTGGGATTATTGCTTATCTGGCTGGTCATGCTGAGTTTTCGCGCTATTTACATATTCCTTATATTCCTGGTGCCGGCGAATTGGTTATTTACTGTGGCGCATTAGGCGGCGCAGGTTTAGGTTTTCTTTGGTTTAACACCTATCCCGCTCAAGTATTTATGGGTGATGTTGGCGCTTTAGCATTAGGTGCTGCGTTGGGTGTTATCGCTTTAATTACCCGACATGAAATTGTATTTTTTATTATGGCGGGTATTTTTGTTGCTGAAACACTCTCCGTTATTTTACAGGTTGCCTCATTTAAGTTGAGGGGTAAGCGTATTTTTATGATGGCGCCTTTGCATCATCATTTTGAATTAAAAGGTTGGCCTGAGCCGCGCGTAATTGTCCGTTTTTGGATTGTTACCGTAATGCTGGTGTTATTTGGTTTGGCAACGTTAAAGCTACGTTAGTTAAGACGGCGCTAAATCGTTATTTCTATGTTTGCCAATGTGGCCCGTATAGAAAATGACAATTTAATTATTAATGAATTTACTGAAAGAAACTTAATGAATTTAATCCAAACAGATAAAAGACGTTTAATTGTGGGGCTGGGCATTACCGGCATATCCTGCATACGTCATTTTTTGCGTCTGGGTTTGTCATTTAGTGTTCTGGATACGCGTGAGCAACCGCCAGAAATTGAAGCTGTATTAAAAGAGTTTCCTAATGTGGATATCCGCTTTGGCGATGGACATTCAGAATGGGTTGATGGTGCAAATGAGATTTATGTAAGCCCGGGTATTTCAAAGGATGATCCTTTGTTTGCGACGGCCATTGCACTTGGTGCTTTAATTACTGGTGATATTGATTTATTCGCGAATGATGTCACCGCACCAGTTATTGCGATAAGCGGCTCTAATGCAAAAAGCACCGTTACTACCCTAGTGGGTGAGATGGCGAAGTGCGCGAATATCAATGCCGGTGTTGGCGGCAATCTAGGTGAGCCGGCTTTAAATTTATTATCACCAAGCCGTGAAGCTTATGTGCTTGAGTTATCTAGTTTTCAGTTAGAGCGCTGCTCTGATTTACAGCCAAAAGTAGCTTGCCTATTAAATGTCAGCGCCGATCATATGGATAGGCATCAAACCATGATGATTTATCATCAGGCTAAGCAGCGCGTTTATCGCGGCGCGAAACATGTTGTTTTTAATCGTCATGATCATTTAACTACGCCACTAAGAACGGTTGATGTTTCAATAAAAAGTTTTGGCTTGGATATTCCTGATTTAGGTCAGTTCGGCGTTAAAGAAATTCAAGGCCAGCGTCATTTGGTCAAAGGCTTTGAATCACTCATGCCTGTGTCTGATATTCCTTTAATGGGTGATCATCATATTTTAAATACCTTAGCTGCATTAGCTATTGGTGATGCAGCAGGTTTTCCGTTAACCGCTATGCAAACGGCTATTAAACAGTTTAAGGGTTTGCCACATCGCTGCGAATGGGTGGGTGACGTTAACGGTGTTCGCTATATTAATGATTCCAAGGCGACAAATGTGGGCGCAACGGTTGCGGCTCTTAAAGGTTTGTCTTCTTCTGTAAGCGGTAATATCGTTTTGATTGCGGGTGGCCAAACGAAAGGTGCGAATTTTTCAGCACTCATCGCAGCCTTAAAGCCGTTGTCATGCAAGTTGATTTTGTTAGGCGAGGGTGCAGATACTATTGCTGCTTTAGCTTCTGATCAGTATGAAATATTCCGCGTTGATACTCTTGAGCAGGCTGTGAGTGTCGCTGAATCCAATAGCAAGACTGGCGATCTAGTATTGCTATCACCAGCCTGTGCCAGCTTTGATATGTTTAGTGGGTTTGAGCAGCGCGGTAATATTTTTAAGGCAGCTGTTGCCAAGCTAGAGAGTAATCATCAGGAGGCAACACAATAATGCCTCGGCTTTCTCCATCATCTTTAGGCGCTAACGTGCCTTCTATCGATTTTATCTTATTAGCTTGCGTGTGCGCATTAGTGTCGCTTGGGCTAGTAATGATTTGTTCGGCATCGATGGATTATGCCAGTGAGCGTTATGGTGATGCTTTATTTCATACGCGTCGTCATTTGGTTTATATCGTGATTGCCTGTGTGGCATCATTAGTCGCATTTAAAATTCCGCTGTCTTTATGGGAAAGAAGTGGACCTTATTTATTAATAGCTAGCTTTGTCATACTTGTTTTAATTTTAATTCCGGGTTTTGGTCGAACCGCTAATGGTGCAACGCGCTGGTTAGCGCTGGGGCCTTTTACTTTACAGGGTTCAGAAGTCGCAAAGCTTGGCGTTATTGTTTATCTCGGTAACTATTTAGTGCGACAGCATGAATTGGTTAGAAGTCATTGGTTAGGCTTTCTTAATCCGTTGATCATTATGTCTTTCTTTGTATGGTTGTTAATCTTAGAGCCTGATTTTGGTGCTGTGGTTGTATTATCTACCGCTGCACTGGGTATGCTTTTTCTAGGCGGAGTGCGCGTTTGGCAATTCGGTCTCTCGGCTATTGCGCTTGCTATTTTTGCCTTTTTTGTTGTTAGCTCTTCCGATTACCGCATGCAGCGTCTCTATGCTTATCTTGACCCATGGGCAGATCAATTTGGTGAAGGTTATCAGTTAACGCAATCACTAATTGCATTTGGTCGTGGTGATTGGTTTGGTCTTGGCTTAGGCAATAGCATTCAAAAATTATTTTACTTACCCGAAGCTCACACTGATTTTATTTTTGCCATTATGGCAGAAGAGTTAGGTTTTATAGGTTGTTTAACCGCATTGTTTATTTATGTTGTCTTTATTGGCCGCGTTTTAGTAATAGCAAGAAAAGCTGAATCTATGGGTAGAGCCTTTGGTGCTTATGTCGCTTATGGCGTGGCTTTGGTTTTCTCTGCGCAGCTAATCATTAATGTGAGTGTCAATATTGGTTTGCTGCCGACAAAAGGTTTGACCTTGCCGTTCTTAAGTTATGGCGGCAGTAGCTTGTTAGTGAGCTGCGTTCTTGTGGCTTTAATTATGCGTATTCATCGCGAATTAATGTTTGAAGCAGCGGATGCCTCAGTTAAAAAATACGGTGTGCGTGGCACGCGTGACTTATTAACTGATCTCCAATCGGCAGTAAAACCTTCAAGACGAGCGACGGGGGCTAATCATGCATAACGATACTATTGATCAGCTAAAGCCTTCGCGTAAAACGGTAATGATTGCTGCTGGGGGAACAGGCGGGCATGTCTTTCCAGCTTTAGCTGTTGCGCAAGGCTTGCGCGCTATTGATCTAGATGTCGTTTGGCTTGGAACACGTAAAGGCATTGAATCAAAAATTGTGCCGGAAAATAAATTTGTCATTCATTTTATTAATGTTGCTGGTGTTCGTGGTAAAAATTTATTGTCTTGGATTAAAGCGCCTATTTTATTGATGATGGCGGTAATTAGTAGTGTTTCACTTATTCGTAAGACTAAACCTTGTTGCGTATTAGGTATGGGTGGTTTTGCCTCTGCTGCTGCGGGTTTTGCAGCCTTTATTTGCCGAGTCCCTCTAATTTTACAAGAACAAAATTCGATTCCTGGTACAACGAATCGATTGTTGGCACCTTTAGCCACTAAAATATTTACTGGTTTTCCCGCTGCGTTTAAAGCCAGCGCTAAGTCTCACTTTTCTGGCAACCCACTTCGTGCTGCGCTTTATCAAATCGATGAGCCTAGCGTGCGAATGGCTGCAGATGCGTCTCCATTACGCTTATTGATATTAGGCGGTAGCCTAGGTGCACATGCATTAAATTGTGTATTGCCAAAGGCCTTGGCGCAGCTACGCAGTGAAAACACTTCGTTTAACGATATTTCTGTGGTGCATCAAACGGGTGTAAATGATGTTGAAGATGTTCAGCAGCAATATGTATTAGCCGGTATTGATGCAGCCGTAAGTGCTTTTATTACGGATATGCCTCAGGCCTATAGCAATGCCGATTTAGTGATTGCACGTTCGGGCGCTTTAACCGTTACCGAATTAGCAGCTGCAGGAGTAGCCTCGCTATTAATCCCTTATCCCTATGCGACAGATGATCACCAAACGGCGAATGCTAATTGGTTAGTCGATATAGGTGCTGCCACCTTAGTCCCTCAAGCTGATTTCTCTGTTGATAAAGCTTGTCATTTGTTAGCAGCATTATTACAAAATCGAAAAGCCTTATTGAATCAAGCGCAGCAAGCCCGTTCGCTCGCTACTCCTTCTGCCACGCAGATCATTGTTAATGCTTGTCAGGAGTTTTCCTATGTCTAGCAGTACTTTTTTTGTTCCTGAAATGCGCCGTATCGAAAAAATCCATTTTGTGGGTATTGGTGGTGCAGGTATGTGTGGTATCGCTGAGGTGTTATTGAATCAGGGTTATCTTGTTAGTGGTTCTGATGTTCAGGCCTCACATACTACGAACCGTTTAGCGGAATTAGGTGTAGAAATATTTATAGGGCATGCCATCGAGAATGTTAAAACGGCCAATGTGGTTGTGGTATCAACGGCTATAAGTGACTCTAATATTGAGTTATGTGCGGCACAAAAAGCGCATCTACCGATTGTACCTCGTGCTGAAATGTTAGCTGAGTTAATGCGTTATCGTCATGGTATTGCGATTGCCGGCACTCACGGTAAAACGACAACAACTAGCTTGCTGGCGTCTATTTTTGGAGAGGCAGGTTTAGGGCCTACTTTTATTATTGGTGGTTTACTCAATAGTGCTAATGCCAATGCGCAATTAGGACATGGTCGTTACTTAATAGCCGAAGCAGATGAAAGCGATGCATCGTTTTTGCATTTGCAGCCTATGGTTTCGGTGGTCACTAATATCGATGCCGATCATATGTCGACTTACGGTGGCGACTTTTCAAAGTTAACAGCGACCTTTGTTGATTTTGTTCATAACCTTCCATTTTATGGCTTGGTAGTGGTCTGTATTGATGATGACAATATCAAAAAATTATTAGTTGATTTCCATCGTCCTGTTATTACTTATGGGTTTGATGCTAATGCCGATTATCGTATTAGTGATTATCGCTGTGAAGGTCTAAAGGCTTATTTTCTTTTGCATTATAAAGACGCCGACGGTCCTGTTCAGGTCACCTTAAATACTCCAGGTGCGCATAACGCATTAAATGCAACTGCGGCATTTGCAGTAGCGATAGATGAAAAGATAGAGCAAAGCATTATTTTAAAAGCCTTGGATAATTTTAAAGGCGTCGGTCGACGTTTTGAAATTGCTGGCAAGCTTTCAATGAATCAAGGCGATGTGACCTTAGTTGATGACTATGGACATCACCCGACAGAGGTTGCCGCAACCATAGCTGCAGCGCGTGAAAGCTGGCCTGGTAAGCGTTTAGTTATGATTTATCAGCCGCATCGTTATAGCCGAACGCATGATCTTTATGATGACTTTGTTCGCGTGTTATCCACCGTAGATGTGTTGTTGTTATTGGATGTATATGCCGCTGGCGAAGAGCTTATTACGGGTGCCGATAGCCGAAGTTTGTCAGGCAGCATTCGACAGCGTGGAAAAATTGATCCTATTTATGTTGAGGATCGAGCAGAGTTGTTTGATGTATTACAAGGTTTACTTATCGCCGATGACATTCTCATAACTCAGGGTGCCGGTGATGTGGGTAAATTATCTAAAGAAATTAGCAGTCATCAGTTTTTGACAAAGACGGTATAGAGAAAGCGATTAATGGAAACAATATCTTCTAACAATACAGCAGAAAACAACTCGGTTGATGCCCTAAAAATCAACGGTCGAGTCGCTGTGTTAATGGGTGGTAATGCAGCTGAGCGAGAGGTGTCA
>Ga0115007_10001710_pt1 | contig 13943 bp, 7 predicted proteins | sample ArcOceMetagenome_2_FD_87166 | JGI IMG/M metagenome (GOLD analysis project Ga0115007, IMG submission 87166) | Marine eukaryotic phytoplankton communities from Arctic Ocean - Arctic Ocean ARC135M Metagenome | ecosystem: Environmental > Aquatic > Marine > Oceanic | place: Arctic Ocean | collected... | reverse complement strand
GATCCTTCCTCTTACTCGCAACAACGTCAATGATGATCAAGCTTTACGTGAGGAGGAAGAAGAAGAAGAAGAAGAAGAAGAAGAAGAAATTCATAGAAGGAAATTGTTAGCATCGAAGTTACGTGCTGATAATGTTTCTCAAAGAATAATGATTCGCCCTTCAGCTTATTGCCGTGTTGTGTTCCTCAAGAATGGATTGAACCCAAATAAACTTCATGAATACGCAAACACAAACAATGGAAACAGCACAAACGCATGCTCTCAGGATAAGGATTACTACTATCCACAACCAACACAGTTAGATATTGACATCCATCACAAACATTCACAGGAATTGTATGATTACGTTCGAAAAGGAGATGATCTTGATGGATTCAAACGTCGTGTACGTGAACTAAAAGAAGAATATTATCCACAAACAACAACACAACAAGACTCGTCTTCGTCTACTACTACGTGTAGTAGAGAAGTATACTTTAGATGTTGTAATAAATTTGGTGAATCCTTAATGCATTTAGCATGTCGTCGAGGTCGTACTGATATGGTACAATTCCTTATAGAGGAATTAAATGCTATTAATGCTGACGACAATAATGACAATGATGCAGCAACGTCACTTGCAGCAACAGCACGAGCAGTATTATCTATACGTGATGATTATAACAAAACACCATTCCATGATGCTTGCTGGACAACAATTCCAAATTTTGAGCTCATTGATTTACTTCTTAAGTATGTACCAGAACAATTATTAATGAAAGATTTACGTGGTAAGACGCCATTTGATTATGTTCAGATAACGCATTACCCGTTATGGTTAAAATTTATATGGGAAAGAAAATCATTGTTTAAAGTACCACACGAGTAATGTCAGTCATGTCTTGGAGAGGCTTATAGGGAAAAAATACATATCATTCATACTGTTAAAGTTTGATATAATTTTTATAATAGAAAAAAAGCACTACATATTATTATCTCTCCTCTCTTAGTGTAGTCTTATCTAGAACTCTATTACAATTTATAAGTGTATAATAATATGATTAAGTATCAATGTGTAATGTGTAATGTGTATCGTGTAATCCATAAAGTAATGAAAGCATGTTCAAAAGTACTAATCATATCGCAATCTCGTCCTCGGTTTCACTTAGTCGTTCGTATCTCGAATTGTATTATTGCTCGATCGCACTGATGTAGCTACTAACAAGCGAGTAGCCAATTGTTATTTGCAAACACGTCATTTCCCGGTGGTGGAAGTGGTAGATACAAATCAGCAACAAAATGCTAGAGAATTCCGTTTTTTTTGCGCGAGTATTATTTTTTCGATCACACTCGCAGCCAAGCCTCAAGCAAAATAATAAATAAGAATGAATGTGAACGAATGAATCAATGATTCAATGATTCAATCAATGAATCAATATTGGCATGATTATAACACCAATCGTGACACGTTACCTCACCGTCGCATCGGCAAGCATAATATATAAGTTCAAGATAAGAAACTATAATAGAATCGCGATTTCTTGCATGCGTCGTTGAAGTGATATTAATAGAATCAATCAATGATCTAACTACAGTAAAACTATATGAGATGAACGCAGTACAAATCCAACGATAGGTTTGTAACACGGCCCACTAGTAGGGCTGTAAGGTTGCTCATATACTTGAAGTACTATATCTCAATTTATCTCGAGCTTATTTCAATTCATTCATCTCAATGTCAATTCATCTCACGCTTATCTCAATTCAAAACTTATCTCAATTCAATTTTTTTTCTGTAATAATTCTTGCAATCTTTTTTCATACCGTTGAATTTGATATTCATTTAATGATTTATAATCATTACCAAGTTGATATGGATTTGTATTTAGATCATAATATTCCACAAAATTTTCATCATCATAAAATATACAATATATACTATTTTCACCCTCATCAGTCTCAATATCATCGTCTATGTTGTATTCATAACCTGTATTGACAAAGACATAATTGTCGGTTGACTCCAATGATATCCCATGGTTGCTATTGCTGTTGCTATTGCTGTTGCTATTGCTGTTGCTCGCTTTTTTCGACGCAGTTTTTGATTTTCTTGACTTTGACTTTCTTGTTATTGTACGTACACAATGATACGTATTATTATATGAATCAGGCATCCACCATAATTGATTATTATTTAAATATGGTGGTGGACATTCACTAATATTACATTTTGGATCACCCTCACCATGATATGATATTAATAAGTCAGTACGTTGTACAAATGGATCAATTTTAGTATAATCTTTCTCATTCTTCTCAATATCATTGCCATTGTCATTGTAGTCATTGTAGTCATTGTTCTCGCTATTATCGCCGTTTTTATGTTGTTGAGTTTGAAGAAAATTCCAGAACGAATGACCATCCATTTTCTTTATAGCATTTTGAAGACTGTTAACGGTATCAGTATCAGTATCATTGTTACTATCCAATTTTACTGCTTCCAATCCATCCAATCCATCTAATATAATAGTTAATATTGTTGGTGCAATATCAATAAGTGAAACAATAACATCTTTTGATATAGTTATATTATTGGCTATATTTTTGGACGTTGATGATTGTATTAGATTGGATGGACCACGTAAAACAAATGGCACTCTAACATCATGTTCATACAAATGACGCTACAGTACATTACAGTACAGTGTGCAGTATAACATAGAAGTTGAAAGAAGGAAGAAGAAGAAGAAAAAGTTTAATGAGTTGTCCGAACGAACGAACGAACAATGTAATGAACCGAACCGAACCGAACCGAACCGAACCGAACGGCGATGTGATGTGAGACGGAACCGCGTCCTTCTTACGTATGTACGTTACGTTACGTTACGTTACGTTACGTTACGTTACATTACGTACCTTATCAATAGCTAAACGATGTTGTCCAAATTGAAATCCATTATCACTTGTATAAATAATAACAGTCCGATCAAGTACTGAAGTAGACGAAGAAGTAGAAGATGATGATGATGATGATGATGACGATGATGACGATGATGACGTAGATTCGTCATCTTCGTCTTCATCTTTATTCTTCTTCTTCTTCTTCTTCTTCTTACTCGATGTTGATTTTAATAAATCAATAATTTTACCAATATGATTATCAACAGTCTTTAATGATCGTAATCGATTACGATATATATCATCAATTTGATTTGCTGTATGATTTGTTATAATACCTAATTGTCTTAATAACCAATGTTTGGATTCCATACTATCTGTAGTAGCATTATAATTTGGCATATCATTACCTGGTGGTATAACATTTGGATAATCTTTGTCGTATTTTGGTTCTGGTGTGAATGGCCCATGCGGTGTCGGCCATGCAATAACAGCTAACCATGGTTCTGGCAGTGACGCAAGTTTATCCAATGTATAATTCTGTAATACAAGCGGTAAATAATCATATGGATATTTATCTGCGTGCTTGTGTTGTTTTGGTAAGCCATTCATCATCTTAGACGAATGCTCATCATATTCAACAATACTATAATTATAATATCTTGAATTTCCTTCTAAACCATACCAATAATCCCATCCATTTGGAATACTTTCCATAGGATCAGAGCTATTATAGTGGTATTGATTTAAATATTTACCAGCATAGAATGTAGTATAACCAGCTTGTTGTGCGTATACAGCAAATGTTGAATTCTTTTCCAAGTTTGATTTCCATTGTTGTCCATAACAATTTCCTGTAATAGAATTATTTATTGCCATACTACCTTCTGGTTGTGAATGTAAATATTTACCTGTTAATATACTTGAACGTGATGGACAACATATTGGAACATGTGTTAATGCACCTTGTTCAAATGTTATACCATATTCTTTAATTTCTTTATGCAGTATAGGCATATATTTTTTGGTATTAAAACTACCCAATATTATATCTTGATCATCTGTTAATAACAGTAAAATATTATTTTGATTTTGTTTACGTTTTTTACGTTTTTTACGTTTAATAGCGTCAGCGTCTACTGATGCGAAGCAGAAGAAGAAGAAGAAGAAGAAGAAGAAGAGCACTAACGATAATTTCAATTTCAATTTCATGTTTTCTTTCTATTCTTCTCTCACTCTATGTGTGTGTCTCTCTTTCTCTCTCTCTCTCTCTCTCTCTCTCTCTCTAGCTATGGATACGATGCCTTATTTCTCTCAATATTGTTCTACGATATGATCGCTCTGTTCTGCCTAGTTCTAGTTCTAGTTGCTCTACCGGTACTGTTGTTGTACAATGTATGATCCGAGTGATGAGTGATCTTCATGGTGTACAGTAAGTACAGTAGTACAGAGATTGAGGCATGAGGCATGATGGCATAATAATATTTTATTTGTGTAATGGAAATCCACAGCGCATGTCGCGTCACGTCTTATATATATATCTTATTCGACTCAGTCGACCGGCTAGATCTCAAACTTTTCATTTGTGGTTCATTTTATATTTGAAATTTAAAATCTTTTTTTAATTCTTGGTTTTGAAATTTAAACTTTGGACGTACTGTACTGCACTACAGTAGTACCGTATACAACAACTTGGATCGCTCGATCGCTCGTTCTAGTTTTATAGAATTTACTATTATAATAGCCAAGTTAAAACAATAATTAATTTAGAAAATTATATTAATTATATACAGTATACATACATAAAGTAAGAGTAAGAACTACTGTACTTCTGAGCTCATATTATATATTATTTTGAATTATTATTTTATACTGATCCATAATAATAATTACTGTCATTGCTGTTGCCATTGTTGTTGTCGTCATTACTACTGCCACCATTGTCACCACTGCCACCACCACCTAGACGAAAACAATCTGTAAAATTAGTAGTAGTTGAACCACCCAAAAATGATTGTGTTTTTTGACGTTTGGACTGTAAAAACATATATTGCTGATCTTGATCGCCATTATACAATTGCTGCTGCTGTTCTTGTTGCTCTTCGTTTTGCTGCTGCTGCTGCTGCTGTTGCTGTTGCTGAAATTGTCGTTGATTCTTCTTTCTACCATTGCCACTAGCACTAGCAATAGCTCTGTTTGTAGTTGTCGTGTTGTTGGCTGCTTCTACTAATGACAGTGCATTTGCATTATTATTACTTGCATTTGTATTTGCATTTGTATTTTCATTTGTACTTGTACTTGTATTATTATTATTATTATTTGACAATGTATTTGACAATGACAATGACAATGCATTTTGTCTTCCAATACAACTTCTTTTATATTCTTTATATGAATTAGCAACCTTTTGTCGTATTGCAAATTTATCATTAATTAATAACCATGCATTACGTTTTTTATTCCATTCTAATATTCTCATTTGTTGTCCACCACCAATATCAGTATCAGTACCAATACCAATATCAGTATCAATATTATCAAAACCTGTACATCTACTTTTACCACTATTCATTATTTGATCAGCAATTTTTAATGTCATATCAAATTTATCTTTACGTTCACTCATACTAAAATGACTATCATGCGTTTCTTCTATAAGAGATCTAAAATGCAAATTACCTGGATTATTTTTAAAACTTTTACCTTTCCTAAAACATATATCATATGATCTTGGACATTCTACTAATATAACTTCATCACTGCTTTCACTACTTGTAGTAAATATACTAGCATTACTGTTGTTTTGATTGTTGCTGTCGTCATTGCCATTGTCATTGTCATTATCGTTGTTGATGTTGATGTTGATGCCCTCATCAATCATTGCTGCTGTTGCGGCATCAATAACGTCAGCATTGCTACAAGTACTGCCAATGAATTGTTGATTATATTGGTTTTGGTTTTGGTTTTGCTGCTGTTGTTGTTGCAATAACATCAACTGCTGCTGCTGCTGCTTATGTATATTATTATTATTATGCATATTATTATTTTGTTGTATTTGTATTTGCATTTGCATTTGTATTTGCCGTTGTTTCCATACCTTTATTCTTTGTTTTTGTTTTTGTTGTTTTTCGTCTTGTTGTTGTTCAACTGTTGTACGGAATGTTACCCATTGTGAATGTGAATTCATTTTAACTGTACCACTAAATGTAATTGGTAATAAGTCAACAGGTATACCATAACTTTGTAATTTATATAAAATTTCTATAGTATCACCAAAATGTGTTTTATATCGTGATTGATGGTATGAATTTAAACTAAAGTAATATAATGAGGACAAAACTTTATATATTGGTTGATTCTTTGAACAAAAATGTATTGAAGTTACTCTTACTGGTAATGCAACATTAAAATTTTGTTTAAATATTTCTGTATTTCTTTTTTTAATATTTGGACGTAAATATTTTTCCCATAATTTTGTATTTGAATTATTATTTGAGTTATTTGAATTTGAAGTTGTATTGGATGATTCATTGTCATTGTCATTGTCATTGTCATTGTCATTGTCGCGACTACGGCTAGTAGTAGCATTACTGTTACCACTATTATTACTGTTACTGCTACTATTATTACTATTATCTTTTTCATCTGACGGCCATGCAATAACAACAATACCCTTTTGTTGTGTTTCAATATCTTCTGATGCAATCCAATGCAAATACATAACAATTTTACAACGTAATATAAAATCTAAATCAAAACCAACCTTACCAACTAAACAATGTATACGTCTGCCAGCTCTATCACGAAATGGTAAATATTGTGCTCTTGAATTTTGCAATGCACGTATTTCATGTGTTACTTGTTGCTGTCTTGCTTTATTATTATTTGCATTATTTCCTTTTTTATTTGCATATGAATTTGCTTTACTATTTGAAATATTTGAAATATTTGAATTATTTGAATTTGTATTTGAATTATTTGAAGTACTTGTATTTGAATTTGAATTTGAACACATCATAAAATCTGTTATTCTTGGTGGACGATCAGCAATAAAGTTACCAAATAATCCCTGGCTGAATTCAAGGAATGATACAAATCTTTTTACAGCTTTTTTAACATTAAATGAATCACATCGTAAAAAACGTAATCTAACTTCTGGATCATTTACATAACATAAATCAACGACGTCATCATTATGACTATTTTGATGATTATTTTGATGACTTTGCATTGGATTGTAGTTATTTGTTATACCTGGAATTATATTTCTTAATACATCATCAGTATATGTGTCTGTATCGTCTGTGTCTGCGGTTGTTTTATGCTTGCTGTTCTTTAATTTTGAATTTGATTTTTTCTGCGCCGCCTTTTCTCTTCTTCTTCTTCTTTTTACTAAAATTAATTGTTGCAATTCTATATCAAAATCATTAATTTTTTCTTTAAGAAGTTGCGGTGTTTCTTTTATTAAATCTGATAAGCAACGTACGCCATGTATTTCTTCTTCCATTGCATTTCGATCATTTAAACTAAGCTTGAGTAATTCCTTTGAAAGAGAATCGGTAACAGTAACATTTATGGGCGGTACAGCAATACCACCCCCACCTGTACCGTTAGTTGCTGCTGTTGCTTGAGTACTACTACATGTAGTAGTAGCATTAGACATGATTGTTGCTTGACTTTGACTTTGACTTAATTCATCGAATTCGTCTTGATTATTATCGAACTCATCATAACGCTGCTGATGCTGCTGCCTCTCCTTTTTGGGGGAAGAATTATTATAATTGTTCATCATTTTACTTTATTTTTTTTACTGTCTCTCTTCTTTTTCTTTTTTCTTGGCCTCAGTATTAGTGTTTCACCTGATCTCTCTCTCTCTCTTTCTGTTTCTCGTTCTCGGGTTATGATGATCTGCCTTAGGACTCAGTAGGTAAGGTAACGGCGGTTAGGGTATCTTTCTCTTTCTCTCTCTCTCTCTCTCTCTCTCTCTCTCTCTTTTTTCTTTTTTTTAATCTCGAGGAAATCCGTATCGGGGAGGGAGTCGAGTCGAGTCGAGTCGTCTCGCGTACGTAGAGGTTTTTCTCGTCTCGGATCTCTCTCTATATATATATCGCCCTACAGTATTCTCTATCGGGCGATCGGAATCAAATCAAATCGAATTGGAGAAGCTAAGTGTCAATTCACTCGATCTCGGTCTCAATTTAATTAATTATCCGTTGTATCGTCTATCGTCTATCGACTATCGACAATCGACTCTCTATAGTAATAGTAGCAGTAGCAGCAGCAGTACGTACGTACGTATTGTATCCGTTATTATTTATAAGCCTCTGATTTCTGCTCTCGTCTCCTCCCTCGATTTATGTAATAATATGTTACATAATAGTGAGTGCTTTTCTGCTTTTCCTGTCATCAATAATGTTCTCTCTTTTAAATTGATTTCCTCGCTTTGTTTCTTGATAAGGTTTGTGAGCTTTAAATAATAATTTATAAACTTTAATTAAGTAACGTAAGTTCACGATACTATTAATTTTTATTATTTGTACTACGTGCGAATACGATGTTCTTCGCCACTGTACTTTATTGTTTCTTTGTTTATTGTACACCACCCATCATAATTCTACTAAAGTTCGTTCAAGTAGTACGGACAGTAAAGCAGTTATCGGAGATCTCGCGCGCGCTAATACAATTAATTGTTATGTACCACCAATCATGTTTGAGCGGGGTGTTCAATAACTAATGTTTTGGCTTTTTAATACTATTTCTAATAGTACGACGAGCATTGCAAAAAACAAAATGAAAAATAAATAAAAACATACACTTATGGTTCGTACGCGTACACAACACATCTAAATCCACCCTTATTTCGTACCAAATCCACTTTTTTAATCCCGCGCGGAAATAATCAAAAAACTCACAAAAACACGCGTATTTTATATTCTCGCGCAACACCTACTTGTTACTTCACATAATAAAAACAACGAAGCATTACACGTGAGACGACATGGATTGACGGATGATCATCGCATCTTTTCGCAATGAGCGTCTGTCTAATCTGTGCGTCGGTCACCTGTTACACTTAACCGGACATCTATATAAAAATCAGAAGCCGAAGGCGATGATTTTCTCCGTACGTTTATAGTACAATACAATGCAATGCAGTGCAGTGCACAGTAATGGCATCTTGGATCTTTTCAACAACAACAAAATGGACACAATAATATGATTGTTCTCACTTGTCTTTTTTGTTTTTTTTTCTGCTCTCACTGTCTATTGTATATTTTTTTGCTCTCACAAAACATGATATTTAGTTCATATCCCCTCTCTACTATTTTTTATCCTAAGTCTGGTCTAGCTAGCTAGCTAGTATGTATATATAATATCGCTGCTAGGAGGGTAGGTAGGGTATTTGACATTATTATCTGAGATTAACCATAACCATATTATGATATGATATAATAACCCAAAAAATGCAAAGAGAATCTGCAAGGTGCACCACACCAACGAACACCAAACCAAATGCATACTGTACACACCAGGTAAGAAAGGAGCTAGGATACATGTACAGTATGTGTAAGTGTACAGATATTGACATACAGTACATGGAAACATCGAACTCTATAACTCATACATTCTGGAATAATAGTATTAGAAGTAAATACTAGTAGTCGAATAGTCAGTTAGTTACTGTAGTTAGTTTGCTAGTTAGGTTATCTTAAACTAGAGTTACAATGATGTTCGAGTTAAAAGTGAGGACATGCTGTAGTATACATCATGTACCTGTATCTAATTCTATTCGAAGACTATCTCTCTCTCCATCCTACACTTGTATGATGTTGATTAGATAATTATGATACTTACTGGTCTTATTGTATTCTTATATACACTTAAATTGTTGATGATATTGATTTTTCTTTTCTTTTTTTGGTGAATAATATGTAAATATAAAATTTGGTCTTTTTTCGTATTGTTGCATTACGGTTCGGACTCGTCTGCTGCTACTGCTTCAGCTATTTCGACAGGTGGATCCGTTTCATCGATGGGAGAGTCGGTTGGAGGTGTTGCAGTTGGTATATCAGTTGGTTCATCAGTAATAGGAGTTTCTGTTGGTGGTTTGTCAGTAGGAGTACCGGTTTCTTCTACTACTTCTTCCTCCGTTGGTAATACGGTAGGAGGTTTAGACAATTCAACAACAGGAGTCTCCGTAGGAGAATCGTCAATAACTGGAGGAGTATCTGTTGGTGATCCTGTTGGTGATCCTGTTGGTGATCCTGTTGGTGATCCTGTTGGTGATCCTGTAATAACAACAACTGATGGTGATCCTGTAGGTGATCCTGTAGGAGTCGATGTTGGTGGTGAACTTGGTTCATCATATACAACATCAGCTTGTAATACAACCATTACAAAATCATGATCGGTTGCATATTTACCAGATTGAATTGAATCTTCTGTAGCAGCTACATCAGATACTGGTACGACAATTGTTGCAGAAACACACATCATTGTTGCTGCACCAATTTCTGCTGCACGCGCTTCGGCTTCTGGATAAGATGTACCAAGTGCGGAACAATCAATGACCGATACTACTCCTGCTGTAGCAGTTCCTACTTCAGTCTTATTCTTGATTGCTTCTTTTACAACGTCTTCTTTTACTACGTCTTCTTCGTCGTCAAAAGGTCCTAGTGCTTCAACGATATAGACCTTGATAGATTCAGTGGCAACCACAGCGCTAGATGGTGACGATGTTGGTGACGATGTTAGCGACAATGTTGGCGACAATGTTGGCGACAATGTTGATGGTGATACAGATGGTGACAATGTTGATGGTGACAATGTTGATGGCGATACGGATGGTGACAATGTTGATGGCGATACGGATGGTGATTCTTCTGCTACTTCTTCAGTAGTAGTGGTCTCAAAAATTCCTTCTACTTCTGGGGCTGGAACAAAAGTTTCATCAGCAATAATTGTTAATGGTGTAGGTTCTGGCACAGGTCTTGGTAGTGGTGTAGGTACCGATGATGGTGATGGTGGTGGCGATGATGGTTCAAGTGATGCTGGTGATTGTGGTGCACTTTCTGCAAAGGCCTCAAATGGTGCAATTGGAACTGTTGGTGCATTATTATTACCATTCAAAAAAACATCATATCCTGTTAATGTATTATATGTACCAGCACGGACTGCTGCATGAATTGTACGTGGTACACCAGCAGTATAATGTTCATCAGCTGGCATTGACGTTGTAACTCGGATTGTTACTTCAACTTGTTTCGTATCTGTATTTGGAACATCAGCTATTCCCATAAAAACAACTTGATTAATAAAAGGAATGGTAATAGATGTTGTTGTTGGATCAGCTGGGAATGGACTAATAACTGTTGTTGTTGATGTTAAAAATTCCATTGTAATATCTTCATCAGTTGCTTCAATTGGCACAATAGCAAATACGATAGTATCAACTTTAGTACTGATAGGAGTTGGTGTTGGAACTAATGGTGTTGTCGGCCAATTTTGATCTGAGAATACAACAGGAAACGTTGCATCTTTTGAATATTTACCCTTAAGGACAGCAAAATTAATTTGTTCATTAGCACTATTACTATATCCTTGATTGCCAGGTTCAACAGTACCTTCTAAATTGATTCGAATACATTGAATATCATCTAATTCTTCGGAAGGAACATTTAATATATCAAAATCATCACACGAGGTTGGTAATACAGTACATGTAATAGTAATTTGACTAGCGATGCCTTCAATAACTTGGTCAACAATTGTTGTAACTTGTAAATCACGATGATCATGTAATGGATTTCGTACCAATTGACGATCATGTAAGTCCATATCGGTTAATTCACGTGAATTAATAACAAATTCAGATAAATCATATTCATTTTTGTCATTATCGCCATCGCCATCGTTATCGCCATCCAAATCTAATAAATGAAGTTGTCTTTGTCGTCGTCGTGTTTGTGATAGACCTAAAATATTTAATGTTGTTGAAACAATAATAACTGCAGGAATATCAAGATTAATACCAGATGATGTAACACCACCATATATTTGATTCAATCCATATCCAACACCGAAACGTGTTGCTGGAACAAATGTTGGTGACGATGTTGGTGATTTCGTTGGTGCTAATGTCGGTGGTAGTGTTGGATTTTTCTGTTCAGTATAGTAGTAGTAGTAGTAGTATAATTGTAGTATTGTTTTGTTTTGTTTATAAGAAAAAGAAATAGAAAGAAAAAAGGAATGCTAAATTTAGACATAGTTCGTCCGAGTAATAGAGAACCTAACAAACAAACAAGTAGCTATTCGTTTGGTTTCATTACTTTCCATTTCGTTTCATTCGTTCGTATCACGTTCAGTTCACGAGACGAGAACTCGCAAACACAAACACAAACACACACACACTCACACACTCACACACCCACACGATTTATTCTGTTTTGTTTTGGTTTTTGTATTCTTGCACTTACGGTAGGATTCTTCGTCGGACGTTTTGTTGGACGTTTTGTTGGACGCTTTGTTGGTTTCTTTGTTGGTTTCTTCGTTGGCTTCTTTGTTGGCTTCTTTGTTGGACGTTTCGTTGGACGCTTTGTTGGACTGCGTGTTGGTGCAGCAGTTGAAGCTGGTACAACAGATGCTGATGATGTATCATTACATGGTAATTGTACTAAACCTGTTATTAAATCAAAAGTAATTTCATCTGAATTTAATGTACAATTTTCTGATACACATAATTGTTCAATATTAGTAATATTTTGTGTATTCAGTATAGTTGATATCTCACCAGGTATATTTTGTAATTGTGTATTATATTGACTGACGAGTGTTTCATTAAATGGACCAAAACAATTACAATCTTCATTAGCAATACCAACAGCTGGACCGGTTATATTATTAGATCGATACAATTCTGGTACAGCTGGACCTACTACTGTACCCGCTGCCCCTGTACCTGTATTAATACATGTATTTGGTCCTGCATTTGTTCTAATTCTTGAACCAATTAAATATTGTTTCTTTGATAAATCTGCACTTAATACAAATGTTAAACCAATATTTTTAAATCCATTTAAATATTTAGATTGACAAAGCATAAATTCAAATGCATTATATGATTCTAAATAGGATGATTCTAATTGTTGTAATGTTGTTATATTATTAAAATCAAAATTTGGACCATCATACGTAACAGCTGAATAAACAGTTGTTTGGAATGGATCTATACCAACCGGTGTGCATGTTGGTAGTATTGGTAATGCTGGTTCTGCATCTGCATCTTCTGCATCTTCTGTACGACGGTGAGCACTGTTGCCAGCACGACGAAGAAATGAAGGTGAAACCTGATTATTGTCTTCTTGCTCGACAGCAGAAGCAGAAGCTCCATCAGCAGAAGCACCATCAACTGCGATTACTTGTAGAAGGCATAGCCCAATAAGGGCAGCAAGAAAGGTAAAGACTTTCATTTTGTACGTAACGTAACGCAGTAGTTCGTGGTTGGTTTTGTTCGGTTCCTGATCTTCTTATATGCCGATCTTAAAAGCAAAAGGAGAAGCAAAAGCAAAAGCAGAAGCAAAAGGAGAGAGTACTGTACTGTACTGTACTGTAGGAAGAAAAGCGGAAAGGGAATGAATGTTAGCAAGTAATAATCTGGCGTAGTCGCGTGCGAATCAAATCGAATCAAATCAAAGAGGTCAGGTCAGGACAGGAATCGGACGGCACATTCGTTCGTTCGTTCCTTGCGATTCCCGAAAAAACGAACGAACCAACGAACGGTGGAGGGTAGTGGGAGAGGGGTTTCGTTTGCTCTTTCTCGCTGATGTCCGCAAAAAAAATGAATGTCATTGCATGGTGGCAGTAGGCAATAATAAAATCGAATCGAATCGAATCGAATCGAACCGAACCGAACCGAACCAAAATCAAAAATGAAGATACAACCAAGACAGCCATCAGCTGAATATCATTATATTTTGTCATTGGCATTGGCAGGTGTGTAACAAAACAAAACAAATAATTGGAAGGATTGCTTCACTCGCTCACTTCGTCTCTTGCTCTCTAAAAGT
>Ga0115007_10001709_pt1 | contig 13944 bp, 11 predicted proteins | sample ArcOceMetagenome_2_FD_87166 | JGI IMG/M metagenome (GOLD analysis project Ga0115007, IMG submission 87166) | Marine eukaryotic phytoplankton communities from Arctic Ocean - Arctic Ocean ARC135M Metagenome | ecosystem: Environmental > Aquatic > Marine > Oceanic | place: Arctic Ocean | collected... | reverse complement strand
GCTTCAGATTCGAAATTTGTGTACCTGGTTTCAACAGGGCAACGCACCGGTAAAGGCCGTTGACGATGTGAGTTTCGATATCTATCGTGGTGAAGTTCTCGGTCTGGTAGGAGAGTCAGGCAGTGGAAAGTCCACCATCGGGCGCTCAATTTTGCGCCTCATTAAAACCACCTCCGGGCAGGTCACCTTTGATGGAATCGACGTCACTGAATTACGCCCCAGCGATCTTAAAATCCTGCGGCGCAGAATGCAGTTTATTTTTCAGGACCCGTTCGCCTCACTGAATCCACGTATGACAGTGTATGAGACACTGGCTGAACCACTTTTACTGCACGGCATCGAAAGTCGAAGTACCGTCGCAGCTAGCGTGCTACAGCTAATGGATGACGTAGGCCTGGCTCGCGCATTCGCGCGCAAGTACCCCCACGAATTTTCCGGTGGCCAGCGCCAGCGCATTGCCATTGGCCGCGCTCTGGCCACACGTCCTGAGTTTGTAGTGGCCGACGAACCGGTTTCCGCTCTGGATGTCACCATTCAGGCGCAAATACTGGAACTGATGCGGGAGCTGGGACGAGAATATGGGCTCACCATGCTCTTTATCTCGCATGACTTGGCAGTTGTGCGTCAACTCGCAGATCGCATTGTGGTGCTGCAGGCAGGGAAAGTTGTTGAGCAGGCCAGCGCCTGGAATTTATTCGAACACCCGCAACAGGCGTACACCCGTCAATTGTTGCAGTCGATTCCCGGTCGCTCCCTGATGGGGGCCGAGCTTGATCGTGCTTGATCGCGCTTGATTATGTCTAGCTTGCCCGCTGAACCAGAGGCTGTGTGTGCTACGCTTAACAGCGGTCAGGCTAATAAAATTTAAAACAGGGACTTTTGATGCTAGACATTATTGCCAATTCATCCACAGCGGTCGATCCGGTAGTGCATGCTATCGAGCACTCGGTTGCACCGGCTTTTTTACTGACCGGAATCGGGGCTTTATTATCCGTCCTAACTAATCGCCTTGCGCGAGTCGTCGATCGTTTCCGCGCGCTCAATACCAAACAAAAAGAAGGCCTCGACTTTCGTAGAGAAAAAACCACCTTGGCACAGCGCGCGCGACTCATTCAGTGGGCTATCAGTTTGTGCACCGTTGCTGCGCTACTAATTTGTATTGTTATCGCCGCATTATTTATTGGGTCATCGTTGGATGTCGCTCCATCTGGGATCATTGAGCTTTTGTTTATTGCCGCCATGCTTGGGGTCATCAGCGGCCTTTTGTGTTTTCTGCGCGAAATTCGTTTGGCCACCGGAGTCATTGAGTTGTCGAGCGAGAACTAAATGTTAGTCGAGTTCGGGTTTGGGCGAACGGTTCTGGCGACAGGCAATACAGTTCACAAAAGTATCGTTTCTTATACTCTTGAGATACCGTTTTAGTCTGGACAGTATAGGCTGTCACGTAGACTTAAGCCTGATGGTACTTGAGGCCGATTCTGCCATTTAGACGAAGCGCAAATCATCCACACCACACCTCTTTGGAGAAGGGACGCTAATGAGCTACAACTACGATCCTGAATTGGCATCCCTGCTGGAATTTTTGCCGGACGTATCATTAGGCATCAGCGAGCCCGTTAAAGCACGTGCCGGTTTTCTGGAGCTGGTCGCACAGCTTAATGCGGATATCGACCAACACGGCGTTGCCATTCATAACCGCAGTATTCCCGGGCCGACGGGTGCTCCGGATGTGCCGATACGTCTATACTCGCCCGAGGGACTGGAGCAGGCAGTGCCGGCAATACTGCACATTCATGGCGGCGGCTTTGTCATAGGCGACCTAGACAGTGAACTGGGATCTTGTGTCGCCTTATGTCGCCAGTTGGGCGTTGTCGTAGTCTCAGTCGACTACCGACTCGCGCCAGAGACACCGTATCCTGGACCGCTAGAGGATTGTTATGCCGTCCTTGAATGGGTGAGTAGCAACAGCGCACAACTGAGTACAGACCCCGCACGAATCGCCGTTTTCGGACAGAGCGCGGGCGGCGGACTTGCCGCTGCAACCTGCCTCTTGGCCAAAGATCGCGACGGTCCGGATATCTGCTTTCAGTATTTGGGCATCCCCGAGCTGGACGACCGTTTGCAAACGCACAGCATGCAGCGCTTTGTTGATACTCCCATGTGGAATCGGCCGAACGCTGAGCTAAGCTGGGACTTTTACCTGGGCGATCAGTACCAGCGCGGTGCAGATGATGTGCCCTACCATGCTGCGCCGGCTCGCGCGGAGGATCTTACGGGCCTGCCGCCAGCCTACATCAGTACGATGGAATTCGATCCGCTGCGCGATGAAGGTGTACAGTACGCTCTAAACTTGATGCAAGCAGGCGTCGCCACTGAATTACACAGCTTTCCTGGGACCTTCCACGGCTCCGCGCTTTTCTCTACGGCCCAAGTGAGTCAGCGCGAGTCAGTAGAAATGTTTGCCGTTCTGCGGCGCGCATTGCACATTGAGCACTGAAAAAACGTAACCATAACCCCCTGATATCTGGAGACACCATGACCGCCGACGCATTACACCACCAGCCCCTTATGCCTGATCTGCTTATCGATGGCCTCAATCGCTATAACGACGAGCCGTGCTTGTTCCTCGGTGACAAAGTCGCCACTTACAAGGATGTGCGCGAGAGTGCCAGCCAGATGGTGCAGGCCCTTCAATCCAAAGGCTTGGGCGTAGGAAGCAGAATTGCCATCATTTCCACCAACCGTCCAGAAGTGCTATCAAATATCGCCGCGATGCAACTCAACGGGTGTATCGGCACGCCTCTGCACCCTCTGGGGTCAGTCGATGATCATGCGTACGTACTGGAAGCCGCCGAAATCGAAACGCTCATCTTTGATACTTCCGTGTTTACAGAATTAGCGGAGGCGCTAAAGCAGCGCGTGCCGACATTGAAAAATCTGCTGGGCTTTGGCCCAAGTGAGGTGGGTGACGATTATCTGGCGTTGGCGGCAAGTTTTGAGCCAAAACCCTTAGTCGCTCCAGACGTCTCGCCGGACGATATCGCCTCAGTCAATTTCACCGGCGGCACGACGGGTAAACCCAAAGGCGTGATGAGCACCTACAGCGTGACCTCCTATATGACGCAAATCCAGATGGCCGAATGGGAATTCCCCGAGGAACTGCGCATGCTTATGGCGACGCCGCTGTCGCATGCAGCCGCGGCCTTCTTCGTCCCAGTACTGCAAAAAGGCGGCGCGTTCTATGTCATGCAGGGCTTCAGCCCCGATGAGTTCTTCGACATGGTAGAACAACACAACATCACCTGCACTATGTTGGTCCCGGTAATGCTGTATTTCCTGCTGGACTCGCCGCGGTCTGCAACCGCCAACATGTCCAGCATGGAAACCATTTTCTACGGCGCCTCCGCGATGAACCCGACTCGCCTAGTGGAAGGCATTAACAAGTGGGGCCAGATTTTCTACCAGTTTTTCGGCCAGTCAGAGTGCCCGATGGTCATCTCAAACATGACCAGAAAGGAGCACGACCTGTCCAAGCCCGAGCGCTTATCCTCCTGCGGTCGTCCCAGCCCGTGGATTCACTTGAGCCTGCGCGATCCCGAGGGCAACGAGGTGCCACGCGGAGAGCCTGGCGAAATCTGTATTCGCGGTCCTCTGATTATGAAAGGCTACAAGGATATGCCAGAACAAACTGCCGAGGCGTTTGCCGGCGGATGGCTACACACGGGGGATGTCGGCAAGTTGGACGACGATGGCTTTCTCTATATCGTAGATCGCACCAAGGACATGATCGTTACCGGCGGTTTCAATGTATTCCCACGCGAAGTCGAGGATGTCCTAGGTACACACGAAGCAGTCGGGCAGGTTGTCGTCATCGGCGTCCCTGATGAGCAGTGGGGCGAAGCCGTAAAAGCCGTTATCGTGCTCAAACCGGACTTTGAGGCCAGCGAGGAACTCATATCGTCCATGCAGGCACTGGTGAAAAAAGCCAAGGGTTCGGTGCAGTCACCCAAGTCTATCGATTTCGTAGCGGCTATTCCGCTAACGCCGGTGGGTAAGCCTGACAAGAAAACGGTGCGGGCACAGTATTGGGTGGATAGTGATCGTGGTGTTGGCTAAGCGCTATCCATTTTTTTCCTCGGTTGAGGGGCCGTCGTGAATTCAGGCAGCATACTATCGGGACTCGCGACGGTGCCGGCAACGGCAGTAATGGCTGTCCTCATCGTTGTTGCAGCCTGCAGCCCGATAGAAGACCCTAGCCTATTCCCTGAGTTCAATGCGGCAAGCGCAATACCACCCCCAACCAAAGAAAACACTGCGTTCAACCCTGAGCGCAACCTCTACTGGGGCGACCTGCACATTCACACCAGCTACTCCACCGACGCCTATATCAGCGGCGTAAAGGCGACGCCGAACGACGCCTACACCTTTGTAAAAGGCGGGGAAATCAAGCATGCCGGCGGCTACGGCATTCGCATGAGCAGGCCGCTGGACTTCGCCGCAGTCACCGACCACTCGGAGTACATCGGTGTGCTGCGTGCCACTGATCCTGACCTGCCACTTAAAAAGCGTGGACTGCGCGAACGACTACTCAAAGACGGCCGCATCAGTAACACCTTGCTGATGGCCCAGACGATGTTGGGCTTCGACCTGGAAAACGCACTAGTCCCCGGCTGGAAAGATTTCAGCCGAGCCGCATGGCGTGACATTGTAGCAACGGCAGAGAAACACAATGATCCCGGTCGCTTTACAGCGTTCATCGGCTACGAATGGAGTTCCATGCCGGGAGAGCGCAATCTGCATCGCAATGTCATTTACCGCAGTGCTCACGTGCCAGAACTACCATTCAGTTCAGTGGATTCTGAAGATCCCCGAGATTTGTGGACCGCGCTGGAACAACAACGCAAACAGGGCATGACGTCTTTTGCGATTCCTCACAATGGCAATGTCAGTGACGGGCGCATGTACGACGAGGTGATGTACGACGGGAAAATGATGGATGCCAGCTATGCGCGCAGACGGATGGAAAACGAACCTCTGAGCGAAATATTTCAGGTCAAGGGCTCCTCGGAAACACACCCACTGCTTTCCAATGAAGACGAGTTCGCAGGGTTTGAAATTTATGACACCCTGCTGTCACAGAGCCAAGACGACTCGCGCGCTAGGGGCAGTTATATCCGGGATGCGCTGCGCACCGGGCTGGAAATGTCACACAACGAGAGTTTCAACCCCTACCGCTTTGGTGTGATCGGAAGTTCCGACGGACACAATGCCAGCTCGCCAGTCGACGAAAACAACTACCATGGCAAATTGCCTATTCTCGATGGCAGCGCCGGACTGCGCATGGGAGAAGCCAACTTCTACCCCGCCAGCATGCCGGGTGGCCAACGCTGGAGTAGCGCCGGACTGGCGGCGGTGTGGGCTCAGGAGAACACACGGGGATCGCTTTACGATGCGATGCTGCGCAAGGAAACCTACGCCACATCTGGGCCACGCATAGTTGTACGTTTTTTTGGTGGTTGGAATTATCCCAAAGACTTGTTTAAGCAGCAGAACTGGATAGCGCAAGCAGAACAACACGGCGTCGCTATGGGGCAAACATTGCCTGCCGGTGATGCCGCAGCACCCGCTTTTGCCGTGTGGGCCATGCGTGATCCCCTCAGTGGCAATCTGGACAGAATACAAATCATCAAAGGCTGGGTAGACGACGCTGGTAAGTCTCATGAAAAGGTATTTAATGTCGCATGGTCGGGGCTGCGGAGTCTAGACACTGCAGGCAACTTACCCGGGGTCGGCAACACGGTCGATGCAACAACGGCCACTTATGCCAATAGTATTGGCAGCGGCCAATTATCTGCAGTCTGGACAGATCCGGAGTTTGATCCAATCCAAGAGGCGTTCTACTACGCCAGAGTCATAGAAATCCCAACACCGCGCTGGTCTACCTACGATGCGGTGACACTCGGAGTCCCGGCGCCCGAGCCTATCAGCCTGCAGGAGCGCGCTGTTACTTCAGCGATCTGGTACCAGCCGCAATAGAATACCTACGCCGGTTTTGCGATGCTCGTCAGGATTTGCATCACGTTTTTACTGTCCAATAAGCGTGGCACTGGATACGTCGCGCCCTCTTGAATCGCCTGCTGCGTGATGGCTTCAAAATCTACGCGTTTAATCACATCCATCTGTTCTGGAATCCCCACTTCTGTGCGCAGTTCTCGCACCGCGTCGATAAACTTCCGTGCGAGAACAGCTGGGGCCTCACCTTCGCTGCCAACGCCGACCAGTAGGCTCAACTCAGCAAGGCTTTGTTGTGCTTCCTGACAACAAAACTCAAGCACGTGCGGCAACACCAGCGCGTTTGCCAGTCCGTGTGGAATCCCGTACTTACCGCCAAGTTGGTGCGCAATAGCGTGCACATTACCGACATTGACCTGATTGATCGCAAGACCGGCATAGTAGGCCCCCATAGCCATACCGTTACGCGCATCCAAATTCTTGCCGTCATGATAGGCCGTTGCCAAGTTATCAAAAACCAACTTGATCGCCAGGCGCGCATCCTCTAACCGTGTGCCACGCTCCCACACACCGATATACGCTTCAATACCGTGGGTTAGCGCATCCATACCCGTTGCTGCTGTGATGTGCCGCGGCAGGCCTAACATGAGATCTGCATCTAATGCGGCAGCAAGTGGCAGCAAACAGTCGCCCATAATAATCGCTTTCTCATGGGTTGCCGCATCAGAAATCACCGCCCCTATGGTCGCCTCTGAGCCCGTTCCCGACGTTGTAGGAATGGCGTAAAGCTTTAGAATAGGATGCTTTATTTTACCAATGCCTACCCAGTCTACTGGGGATGCATCACTGGTCGCCGCTGCAGCAATGACCTTCGCGGCATCGATGGACGAGCCGCCACCGATGGCCAAGACCACCTCACTGCCATGGGCCTTGGCCACCGCGGCGCCCTCAACAACCTGAGCGAAAGTGGGGTCAGGTAATACACCATCGTAATAGGCGACATCGACATCCGCCGCCAGAAGTACTGCTATCGCACTCTCGACAACGCCGAGTTCACGCAGAGGCTTATCGGTGACGACGATCACTTTTTTAGCGCCGGTACGAATAATGTGTTCACACAGCTGACCTGAACTCCCGGTGCCGGCAAACACCGTGTGCCGCAAAGAAGGCGCGAAAAAAACCACCACGGTCATTATTTTTAGGTACGCGGCATGTAACATCTTTCGAATAAACATTGGCATAAAGCACTCCACTGACGGGTTAGATATTTGCACTCGCTTTCTATTGTAGGGCATCAGCAAAAATCTGCATCAACTCAAGCGATTATAAGCCTGTTTAATACAAGGACGTAAATCAATGAGAATCGATCACGGGCGGCAGCGCAGAAGGGGGCTTGCCTACTTCGCCTGTTTAGGTAACCCCAGCGCCAGCAGAGCGGCTAGGCAAAGTGTCGCTGCAAGCGCTATTAACACTGCATCATAATTGCCCGTCTGATCAAAGGCATAACCTGCGAGTGGCGCTCCCACTAAACCGAAGGGCAAAAACAGCGGCATTTGTGCGCCGTTTACCTGGCTGATAATGGCCGCATCAAAATATCGACTGTTGAGGTAGGGGTGCATCGGTATAAAAGCGCCACCGCTAAAGCCTAACAGGCACATAGCGGGAATCATCTGAGACGTATCACTGGCGATAAAAAGTAGACCCAAGCCTGCGCTTTGCAGGAACAACATAGCCGCTGCAAGCCATTTTACGTAGTGCCGAACACCATCGCCCAACCATGCAAGGCAGCTCTTACCCACTAGCCCGCTAACGCCACCAAGTGCCAGAAACCAGCCAGCATCTCCCATGGTATATCCCTTGCTAGCAAACAAAGGCGGGTAGCATACCGCCAGCACGATAGCCACATTCAAGGCCAGGGCCACACATAAACCAATCAACCAGAAAGCCTTATTGCTGTAAAACCCTTTGGCAACAGCGGCTTTGTCCGTGGTCGGTGTCAGCACAATGCCCTTAGGTATACCTGTCAGAATGGCCAGCCACAAGATCACTAATGCTCCTGCTGCCAGACTCAGCAGTGCCAAGCGCCAACTGGTGTGCTCCAGCAGTGTTCCCACTAGAGGAGGCAAAATAGCGGACGCCAAACTGATGCCAATAGCGACTATTGCCAGAGCACGTGCCTCACGTCCAGAGTAGAGCTTAACCATAAGGCCGTTAATTACGACGGGGCCATAAAGCGTAAGGCCAAGTGAAAATGACAAAAAACCCAACGCCACTAACCACAGCGCTGGTGCCGCAGTGATGGCCATAAGGGATAGCATGCCGAGAGTTACGCCGATCAGCAGGATATTTCGAATCGGCAGCTGGTCCGCCATTTTGCCGATCCAGCTGCCTAAAATTGCGGGCACCAGCAGCAGCGCTACTGGACCCACATTTAGCATCGCGACGCCAACATCGAACTCTTTCGACAATGGCTCAACGAAAAAGCCATAGATTCCCATCATCCCAGGGCCTAGCGCTAAACAGCACATACCGGTCAGCACAGGACGCAACGGGCTTAGGATCTGCATAATTTTTCCTGACTAATGAATCCGCCCGTTACTGCGTTGGCTAAAGAAATACTTAGATCAGCATGGCGATAGCCTGCAGATCCAGTAAAAAATCAACCGCGCTTAGGGCCCCCATTAGTGCCAGGCCACCGTGAACCAGAGATGGTATCGGTAAACGGCAGGAACGCTTGTGGATCGAGCTTGCCGGCTAATGTCATCTCACGATCAAGAAAAGTCGGCCACCAGAGGTAGGATTCGAGTTGCTCACGCATTGGCAATAGGCTTGTCAGTGGGTCCCAAGGGCTGTCACGCAACACCAATGTACCCTCAACCTCCTCGCGCCATGCCGTGCCGTACTCACTGCGCACTCGGACCACGTGGGGCGGAAAGTCAAAATCAGTAGCAGGGCCGCCCACACTTACCGCGCGGGAGTACTTTAACCACCATTCATTCTGCTGATGCGGCTCTCGTGGTCCCGAAGGGCCAGTAGAAACGCCATTGAACTCAACAAAGGTGTATCCCTGATGTATGCAACGCGCTTTAATTTGCGGCCCGAGGCGATAAAATTCCGTGGTGCAGGGGTATTTTGGCTGCCCATTAGTTTCCTGGCTGACGAATATAGCTGACTCTTGGTCGATACCATAACCCAGTGTAAATTCGCCGGCAACGCCATCGAAATCTGCGTCAACACTGGTAACGATTCCATACTCGGGCTCATCCGGTACCGGGAAATTGTAAATAGTGAGATTGACGTGGGGATTGGCTCCCGGGGAAATACCCGGCGGCAGCAACGCGGCTATCTTGTCCGGATCCGTCCGATATACGATCTTCAGCATGGGCCAATTGACAATATCTCCCGGATTTCCTTGGGGTGCACCTGTTTCAGTGGTCATATTCTTTTCCTTATTGATTATCGTTGCTGAATTAAACGCCCACTGCATCGGGCGCTGGTGTCTCTCGGTTGAGAATTAACGGCTCATGCCGCCAGTGATGATGGCCGCCCTATTCAAGCCTAGGCGATTTCACGCTTGTCGTTTGACGTTAGGTAGAACTGACGCACCCATTTGCGGAACATCACCAAGCTCTTATCCTCTTTACAAAAAAGCGGCCGATGCTTGTGCACCTTATTAGCCCAGATCGGATAGTCGTCTTCTAGGCCCGCAACAATACCTTCCATGACATCGTCGCCCGCCAGATCCTCAATGGCCCGACTGACTGTCAGCGTCCACCGCATCAGAGTTTGGTGCTTGCTAATAGGCTGGGCGCTGTTATACATCACCATTTCAGCGCCTGGCGCGTAAGTGTTGCGCACCATAGCAAAGCCAGGGCTGTAGACAGTGGCATGCAGATGCGTGCTGACGCCTGATTGTTCTGCATCGGAATGCAGGTGCAGCGTGCGGCCGTCTGCATCAATCGTGACCTCTGATGGCGGCACATCCTCCATTTTGTGGACAAACTGAAAATGCACCGGGTCACAAGAATTTTCAGCAATGTCCTGAACATGGGCGGGCACCAGAAACTCGGTGTAGCGCGGACTCGTCCAATCGGGATGACCGAGTTCCGGAAGAGACGGCAGCTCCCACTGCGGTCCAGTATTTTCCCGATGGAACCAGATATAGACTTCTCCGTTCTTCTCCTCACAATGCCAGGTGCGCAAGCGTGCGCGATCGGGAATTTCATCGCTATAAGGGATATGTTCACACATACCGTCCGTGCCATAGCGCCAGCCGTGGAACGGACAACGGATAGACTCCCCCACCACCCTGCCCTTCACGCCTAAATGCGCGCCCAAGTGTGGGCAGTATGCGTCCTGTATCACCGGCACCCCGGACCGGGTGCGGTATAGCACCAACTCTCGGTCGAAGGCCTGGACTGACTTGACTTCACCCACCAGCAGTTCGCTAGAACGCGCGACAGAATACCAGCCCATGGGGAATTCAGGTGTCGTATTGGTTTTGGATTCACATGCTTCTACGATCGTCATATATGCCTCTATAAATGCCTACTGCCTACTGCTTAAACTTAATTGAAGAGTGCGGCCGTGGGCCCTATCTCATTGGCGATCACTTGCAGTCGCTGACGATCCAACCCGTAAAAGTTCACGGCGTTCTCGCCTAGAATCTTGCGACCATCGCGCTCGGGAAAATTACTGAAGTTGTCCTTAAAATACTGCGCGGTGTTGGGCCAGCTGCCCTCGGGGTGTGGAAAATCATTCCCCCACATGACCTTGTCCAGGCCCACTTCATCACGCACATCCAAGTCGGGACGCAGCACACAGGAAGCGCCCACACCGATATTACGCGCAAAATACTCGCTGGGTCGCAGCGACAAATGCTTGCGGAAGTTTCCCAGCTTGGCAGAAATTTGTCCTTCTGTGTAATGGAAGTCCATCAAACGCAACCAAGAAGGCAACATGAACATCGTGCCGCCTTCAACAATCATGGTCTTGAGCTTGGGGAAGCGCTCGAAGACTCCGCCCCAAATCATGAATGTCAGCGGTCGATATAGCCACCACATTACCTCGGACACATAAATGCCCATGGCACCCGGCAGCTCGTCACGCTTATCCTCCACAGGGAACCCTGCTCCGAAGTACTCCAAGTGGGGGGCTGGCCCAGAGTGAAAGTGAACAATCACTTCAAGGTCTTCACAGATCGCCCAAAAGGGATCATATTTGACGTGATGATAGGGGTCATGCTCGCCCCATAACGTCGGAATCATGACCGCTCTGAGGCCATTGTCCACACACCATTGCACCGCCTCCACGGCCTGTTGCACATCCCACAACAGCGGAATCGAGGCCACGCCTATATGACGGGCGGAATCGTTAGCGCACCATTCGGCCAGCCAGCGATTGTGCGCCATGGCTCCAGCCCATTGTAATTCCGGCACCATATCCCTCGGCGACAAACCGAGGCCAGCACCGAAGGGCGGCGTGTTCTTCTCGGTGATACCGTCGGGAAAAATAACCTCAGCGGCAATCCCGTCACCGGCCAACATATTCAGACGTTCATTATAATCCCAGGCGCCCGTAAGCTGCTTCTTAATGGGCGCACGCCAAGCGTCATTGATTTCCTTGATCAGGAAGGTGGACTCGGCTTTATCCATCATGTCGATCGTGATGGGCACCGCCATATCCATCATCTCGTGGTACTTTGACTCCACGTAGGGTTTATAGTCGGCGATCGGCAGGCCGGCGTGGCAATCGGCAGAAACCACAATCAGATGGTCGGACATTGTATTCTCTCTTCATTAAGCTCAGTAAAAGATAGCGTATCGCTTCCCATATGAGCAAACTTGCACATATGTATACAAAATAGTTTAATGCAGTAGCGATTGCAATAGTATTACGGAAATTTCATGGACATGGCAGAGGTGCCTTTAGGGCGCCGCAAAAAGCGCAAACAAGAAATCCGTAGCCGCATAGAAGAAGCGGCCTACCGACTTTTTCGTGAGCAAGGCATCGAAGACACCAGCATCGAGCAAATCTGCGTGGAAGCCGATGTCGCCAGGCGCACCTTTTATGGGCATTTCCCCAACAAGCACGCCCTTCTAGGAGGGCTGGGCATCTCCCGCCTCTATGATCAGTCAGAACCGATGTTTCGCCTGTTAATGAACAACCACCAGGCAACACGAGACCGACTGGAAGCCATGATCGACTATATCGAGTCCAATTTTGCCGACTATGAAGACATTGATCGCCAACTGATCCTGATTGCACCGTCCACTTTCGCCGAAGATGCCGAGCGGCAGCGGGAAATAGGTGACAGCGCAATTGCGAGCTTTGTTCACCTAATCGCTGCAGGAATCGAAGTGGGAGACGTTAAAGCCGACTTCTCACCGGAAATACTTGCTGCGATGGTGGTGGGTACACTCAATATGCTCACCATCAGCTGGGCCATGAACAGCGACTACCCAATCTTTGCCAAGCTTGAGGAAGCGCGAGTCATGTTCGAACACTTGATTTGCAAGGACAACCCGTAAGCACTGTAACCCCATTGCCGCAGCAAGAAGCAAGCGACAATATCCTGTTCGCCACCCACCATCCGGAGCATACGCCATGGGACCACTTCAGGGTCTGACCATTATTGAAATCTCGGGTATCGGGCCGGGGCCCTTCGCCGCCATGCTACTGGCTGACATGGGCGCTGAGGTGATTCGTGTAGAACGACCCGGAGGCAGTATGTTCACTGCTTCCCACAATCCAAAGTTGGACTTCCTCAACCGCAATAAACGCTGCATTAGTGTCAATCTGAAGAAAAAAGATGGCGTTGACACCGTGCTGACCCTGCTGGAAAAAGCCGACGCACTGCTGGAGGGGAATCGCCCCGGTGTTATGGAGCGGCTAGGGCTGGGGCCTGACATCTGCTTGGCGCGCAATCCAGCACTGGTTTATGGCCGCATGACCGGCTGGGGGCAAGAAGGTCCGATGGCAAAAGAAGCGGGGCACGACATAAACTATATCGCCCTCAGCGGGGCACTTCATGGTATTGGTCGCGCGGGAGAAAAACCCGCCATTCCCCTCAACATGGTGGGGGACTTCGGCGGCGGCGGCCTAATGCTTGCCTATGGCATGGTCTGCGCACTTCTGGAAGCGAAGGGCTCAGGCAAAGGCCAGGTCGTGGATGCCGCGATGATTGACGGTGCAGCCACTCTAATGGCCAGTACCTTTGCCGCCAACCAGGCCGGATTCTGGTCTGATGAGCGAGGTACAAATTTGCTTGATTCGGGTTCACATTTTTACGAGGTGTACGAAACCGCTGACGGTAAATACATTTCTCTGGGCTCCATCGAACCGCAGTTTTACGCGACCCTATTAAACAAGTTGGGCGACGACGCCAAACATTTTGAGAACCAGTTCGACATGGGCAATTGGCCGCAGATGAAGGCCAAAATGACCGAGATCATCAAAGGCAAAACGCGAGATGACTGGGATGCGGTCTTCGCCGGCTCGGATGTCTGTTATGCGCCGGTACTGTCGATGAGTGAAGTTCGCCACCACCCTCATCATCAAGCTCGAGGCACCTTTATTGACGACGGTGACGTGTGGCAACCGGCACCCGCCCCGCGCTTCAGCCGCACAAACGGCGAACTACGCTGCGCTGCCGCTACGATTGGAGAACACACAAAGGATGTTCTGCGCGAATTCGGTTTTAGTGATGAAGACATTCAGAAACGGCTTGAAAGTGGCGCAATTCATAGTCATTCTGCCTAGAATGACATTCAGGTATAAACCCAAAGGCGACACCAACGCCGCCGTGATAGCAACAGGATAAACACCTCAATGAGTGCAACAAACCAGGTTCCCGATCAGTGCCGCCATATCGCTGTTAGTGCTGGAAACCACCTACGTATAGAATCCGGACCAACCCCGACGCCAGGCGCG
>Ga0115007_10001708_pt1 | contig 13945 bp, 9 predicted proteins | sample ArcOceMetagenome_2_FD_87166 | JGI IMG/M metagenome (GOLD analysis project Ga0115007, IMG submission 87166) | Marine eukaryotic phytoplankton communities from Arctic Ocean - Arctic Ocean ARC135M Metagenome | ecosystem: Environmental > Aquatic > Marine > Oceanic | place: Arctic Ocean | collected... | reverse complement strand
CTGTACGGGTAATTCCCTGGACCGCTGGACTACTGTACCCGGGTACCGTAAAATTCAGTAACTTAAAACTTGATGGCCCGAAGATCCGCGATCCGACCCTGACAAATTTAACAGGGCTCACGGTCAGATCACCACACACACCAGCACCAACCCCTGACACAACACAGAGAGCGGAGCGGTGGGCAACAATTTACAGATAGAGCCAGTTAGGCACATAAAATCTTTCAACATACTAGATAATACGGGCGCATTTTGAAGATTGCACAATCAATCTATCCACTTGTTCGAACTTGTCCAAGAGGATACTAATACGTCAGACCCCAACAACACACGACAATCCCTCATGTCTATTCTGGCCGCCGGGGGCATGGAGTACTGTTTTGGTGAAACAAACACCAGCCTGTACAGCCAATGCTTGCCTGGAGAAACGTATTTACCACCCTCAAACACCAGTTTCAATGATATTTGCTGTTGTTCCTTTGCAACCTGTGCCGGTAACATTGATTATTCTATTGATACTAAAGGCAGTGTCGCACATTTATTCTTCATGGGCTTTTGCTTACTCTTCTTCTGTGTCCTCTTTGGTCTGGTGTGCAAAGGCATTCGATACGATTGGTTAAACATACCTTTCTTTGTGGTTGAATTGGTCTATGACCCACCGGAACATGTGCAATGGGTTGATCCCTGGCGGAACACCACCACAAAAAAAACAGAAGAAAAGGGTTATTTTAAAACACGAGCGGCATTGGAAATTTACATCAAGAAGAAACACAAGAAAACACCGGCGGATTTATCACGTTATTGGCACGAAAACCCATCCAATGCAGGTGGGGTTCATCTACCATCAACCATGGAAAACATTTTCAAACGTATCGTCTATGCTGTCGTTGCAGGTATATTGGGTATTGTCCTGGCCCCAATTGTTTTTGCGGGCTTTTTTTACAATGAATTGAATCAATTTCTGAAAAATACAGTGCACATTTTCTGTTCCGATGCCTTAACCTATCGTTTTGTCTGGGGTTCATTTGTTTTATTTGTTGCATTGGTCTGCATGTATTATTCCTACAAAGTATGGAAACACAATCAATACCAAGTCACTACAAATTCCCTTGTACCTTTTTTGACAGCAATGGCGTCGAGCTACGTGGTATTTGCGGTGGATTATTTAGGAAGCCAACAAGCGATGTTGACCCAACGAATACATTACCAAAGTGTTTGTTTGTTTTTTTTCACTTGGGATTTATCGTTAACAATATTTAGAATTTATTTACAAAACGAACAAGGGTTAGACATTGATCTACCTAAAATGATTAAAAGGTATCGTGGCAAACATGAAGCAAAAGAGGGGGGGCCACAAATATGGATTGTCAGTGGCTGTCCCAAAGATGACAGTAATATGCACGAAGCAAACGGGGAATATTTTCGTTCACCGGTGGTACATATTGAAGACAATGTAGCATGGTCAAGGATAGTTGGTCGAATGAAGAGCAAAAATAACCCAATGAAAAAGAAAAAAGGCAACAATGACCAAAGAAACAAAGGCAAATCAAACAATGCACCCAAAGTAGGTAACAGTGCCGAAATACGCTTTGGTCAAGGGGTACAACGTCGAATTATGTTGGGTAAAATCATTCGTGTGTCCAAATCCAAAAAAACAGTGTCAGTCAGTTTTGGTGTTGAATTGGGTACCTCTGATGACGCGCCGGTGTATGTAAAGTTGGATTGGAAGGCTCGACCTGGACGCCAACCATTCAGTTTTAAAATTATGCGCGTTGCGACGAAAGTCTTGCGTAATCAACCTCATTGGGTATTGGTTGACAATCGTAACGGCCAGTGCATTGGTGGGTTGGGTGGTCAAGTAAGGTATGCTGCACGGGATCTATCGGACCGTGCATTGGATGAACCACCTTCTAGGTAAGTGACAGTGGCGACTACTGGTACTTGGTTTACTGGTACATTGTTGGTATCATTGTTGGTGTCTCTGCTGCTGTTGTGTTTCTGCTGTTACTCACATTGGCCCCTCTCTCACAGTGGTTGGCATTCGTTGTCTGAAAATCCCGCCAATCAAGCTGCCCCTTCAATATTATCTTGGGATGTTGCTCATTATTCCATCAATAAAAAAGCAGAAGAGAAAAGTCAATCAACTACTTCAAAAAATCGACGCGTTATTGGTCTGTTGTATTTTTTCTGGTTGTTGATTTTGGTTGGTTTTGTAGCTGCAAATGAGTACAATGGTTGTTTAAGTAGTGGTGAAAAACGAACCCTCGTGTTACCAGTACTTGTAATAATATGGGTGAGTTGTTTTGCAAGTCTTTGTTGCTCTTGGTATTAATGTTGGTGTCGTGTTGCTTTTGTTTATTCATCTTTTGTTTTCTTCGTTTTCTCTTCACCATCACCATCGCCACACAACAGGTTGAATTAGCAAACCCTTTAATGTCGGGTGTTGGTATTGACTTGAGCCCATTGAAATTATCGTTGTTTCAAATAATAGTACGTTTACTAATAGTTGCGTTTCCGATGAACAATTTTTTTGTTGCCGGTTGCGTCGTCTATGTCCTCTTTGCTTGCCGTGTGGGTTGGTATTGGGCGAACGACACTTACCCAGTGCAGACAGTGAGAGAAGTCTTAAAAGAGGAATTGAGAGGAGCTTTGCCCGAATGGATGTTCAGTGGTAACAATGGTGGCGGTCAAAATTTTGTTGATTCCACTGCGTTGATCGATCGTGATGCATTGTTTTCACCATTGTTGAAATTAGCAAGTACTTTTGATTGTTTAACAAGTGGGTTGACTGGCAAAAGACGAGCTACCGGAAACAAATCCTGTGCTGGTGCATGTGCTTCCTTTTTACAGTCAGCATCGTTTGTATTGTTTTACTTTACTTTACCTTTTCTTGTTGCGTTGTTGCATGTAGATACTTGGGCGTATGAGTGCTTACCATCGAATGAGGATTACGAATTACCGATAGTACCTTGCGATCGGCACAACCCAAGCTTTACCTGCCCCGACGACACCGTGTGTACGCCACTGTATGGTGAAATTGGCGCCTTAAATTATACGGACCGGCAAGGTGTGGTACAAACGGACGTGATAGAACAATGGGAGATTGGTCTGCTTTCGTTGGGCCTCGTTGGTTGTGTCATTACGTATGGTCGTTTTTCTAAAGCATATGCATATTATGGGCACACTGTTAATAAATGTCCCACTAAATTCGTGTTGATAGAAGCCATTCCTTTTACTGTCATTTGGATATTAACCGGTGTTATACTTTTCTATAACTTTAGTTTATTTTTTTTGGCATTTTTGTTTTATGTGGGTCCACCCCTCATCATCATTACAACTTGGACTCTCCACAATTGGGAAGCGATGGATTACACTCTTTTGTTTAAAAGGTAAGCTGTTGAAAGTCAATGAAACTACAATGTGTGTGACTGTGGTAGTGAAAATACTCACACTTTTCTCTTTTCTTGTGCCTGCTTGCGTGCGACTGTGCTTCTTAGACAAACCATTGCTAAAAGAGGCGGTGCCTTTTCGTCCCCCATGAAATTGTTGAAAGGAACTATCATGGCCAGCGACGACGCTACCGGTGCTGTCGGCACTGATACCACTGATGATGACACCACTGCTGCTAGTGGGACTTCAAAGAAAGGAGGCGGCAACAGTGGTATTTTGGCAGACGCTGGCGCAGTCACTGTTGCTGGGGCCCACGCTGCAGCGGATGCAACGTTGGCGGGCGCTCAGGCCGGAGTGAATGCATTGAAAGAGTTGAAAGGATTGACAAATGGAAAATTGTATGCTGAATTATGGAAAGATGGCCAAGAACGATGTCCTACGGTGGTGGGCATGCTTTTTGGTCCCGTGGGGTGTGCTTTGTTCGTTGGTTTTCTATTAGAAAATTACACCTCTAATGAAACATTTCCACATTGGGTGAGTTGGACAATTCCAGCAGCCTTCAATTTGATTTTTTGCACCTTTTTATTGGTCAAAGTTTATTTTCGTACGTTTTCCGTTCAATATGTGATCCTCATTTGTATATTTGTGTGGGGGGGTGTTTTGAGTCGTGAATTAGGAGCTCTAAATCCACAGACATGTCATTTATATCAACCAAATGCGATCGAACCACTCGACCATCTACCAGTAAGGAGCAGTCTTTATTGCCTGGAGCTACCCAGAAAACACATGCCTGAAAATGCAGTCAATAATTCCATCAATCAGCAAGTATGTGGCAATTGTACAAACACAAAGCTGTTGAATCCATTGTGTGAGCCTCAAACCGAGTTACGGAAAACATCGTCCGAATTGTTGGCAGAAGGATGTGAACGTTGTGATTTAGCTGGAGATTGGTGGAAATGTCCAAAACCACCTCCCGGTGTTCAAGATCAACATTGCCTCAAAACTGGTGCCAAATCGTATGTACCTTACAATAAATCAATCTGCAATACACCCTACGACACAGCGAGCTGTCATAAAAATGGTGAGAATCTATACATGTGTGAATGTGACACGTACGATCTTTTAATCTTCAAGTACCACATTTATTTTGGCAACGACTGCCAATACACTGCCGATGGTTACAGTGCTGGGTTGCCTACATCTTTACTAGCAATTATTTGGTCGTTTTATCCAGCAATCACTTGCATTACAATCGGTTTGTACAAATGGTATTTACTTGGTTTTCGTTTTGAAGAAACGAAAACAATTCTCAAATGGATTGTTGCCGGGGATTCTATTGTTACAATCTGGTTTTTTTATATGATATTTGCCGGTGGGGTGGACAATTATGTCCACTTTCTTAAAATGGGAAATGATGGCATTGATGGAGAAACTCCCGGTGAAGTTCAATTGTTGAAAAAAGCGTACGAATATGAAGTACAACGATATTCATTTTTTCTTGTTGTCTTGTGGCTCGTTTCACAATGCGTATTGTGGTTTTCGTTCAGTTTTATTGCAAATGGGTTTCGTTTGCCACGCTGTTGCAAATTACCAAGAAATCCTTGTTTAAAAGGATTGTCAAAATGCTTCCTTTATCTTCTCTCACTCGTCCTTGCAGTAGTGCTGGTTGTGTCACTGGTTGCTTTCCTCGTCGTTGGTGATACCATTCATCTCATTGATTATTTCAACTTTGTCATAATTGTACTGTGCCTTTATTTGATAGGTCCAGTGATGCGAGTCATGTTTGGTGAACGCAGTCAAATACATTTTCCTGAAACTATTTTTCCAATCTATGTCGTTTCAACCGATACAGATAAAATGATTCGTGACGATTCAAGTGTAAAGAACATGTTGTATATTTTGTTGTTGCTTATGTTTCACGCTTGCTTTATTGAAATCATGGACAATGAGCACGATAGTATATTGGACCATGTAAAATATGTGTTGTGCCTGTTGTTTGCAGTCACATTTGTATTGGAAAGACATTTTTACACTAAAGATATATTTACCAAAGCATGGGCAATTGTTCGAAACCAAACAATGTTGTTGGATCGTTTACGTTCGCAAGCAATTGAACATGAAATGAAAGATTTAGGCAGCAGTGGCAGTACAAGTACAAACCCATTGGTTAATGGTCAAGATAACAAATTATTGTTGCAATTTGAAAATTCAGTGGATACCATTGAACCGATGATGGAATCCAGTTACAAAGAATTGGTCAAGTTAATTTCTTCTCAACCCAATCATCCGTGGGAAAACGCTGTCGAAACACCTATGTTTGATACACACCAAAATTGCATCAAAGCAGTGGGTCAAGTGCCAGCAGGAATGCCACCCAGTTGGAGTTGTTTTACAAAAACGGTGGATACTTTGAATGTAGCCGATGATATAGCGAGAAACATCAACAATACAGCAATGGAGGGCGGTTTGACAGCATCTGTGAAAAATTTACAATCACAAGCAACCAATCTGAGCAGTGGTATTCAATTGACAACGTTAAAGAGTGGGTTTGGATTTGGTGGGGACAGTGATAGTGATAGTGATGACGACGAGGAAGATATGTTAGATTACCCAGAATTGTTGGTGAGTAGTGCGGGCCACAGTGCAGTGGAAGGTATTTATACTTATATTGGTAAAAAAGAAAATACGAACGACGCTTCCGAAGGATTCCCAGTGTATCAATTGGTCAATGGTGAATTAGGAATGGGTTGTTACATTACCATTGTAGCAATTGATGATGGATGGGAGAATCAATCCAAAGAAGGGACATTGTATTGGGTCATCATGCATGGTAGTACGGTGGTGTACCGTACAGTCCACCACCGTGCAGTTGGGACGGATCGATCTGGCGAAACAAAAAGCAATGGGGCTGCAGCAACCGCAGTCGATACGAACAAGGATGTTGTACCACCCCGACCCGACGAAAAGAGCAGTTGGATGACTGTAGTGGAAGACGCGGAACCTTCGCCCTCCGTAGTATCAACAGTACTGGACGATTGGGTCAAAGTGTATCGTGCTGGGAAAGGGATTGTAAAGTTTCAGAAATCCATGGAACGTCTTGCCAAAGAGGAACAACGCTTGGTGGCACGATTTCGTTTGTTGATTATTAAAAGTGCCTTTTCACAAAAGAAAGTGGAAGGGACAGTGTTATGGAATTTTGTGGCGGCAGCCATACCCGCATTGGAAGAAAGAGTGGAAGCAGAAAGCATCAAAAGTTATTTTGCTGCGCATGAGGACAGTGATAGTGAAGAGGAGCAAGTGTTGTTGGACATACAACAAGAGGACGAGGAAGAAAAGACAAGACAGGAAAGAAAAGCAAGTGAGACTGAACATGTACTCAATCCACTTGAAGACGTTGGCAGCAGTGATGGAACCACACCAGTGAACCCCAAAGGAAAACAACGCCGAAAAACAAGGCCAATGACAATCATCGACCGTTACAACACATCTCGCTTGGTGGAACGTACTTTTGAAGCAACGATACACGACAGCCATACCGTCAAGTGTCTGATGGAAAAAATTTCTAAAAAATGGCAATACAAAATGAATAAACAAAGTTTGGTTGTGGTTTGTAAACATGGTCAACAAAAGTTAGATCCGAACAAAACAATGAAATTGTACAAAACATGGTTTGAAAAAAAAGGCAGTAAGATATTGGTGATTGAAAAATACAACATCTCAGAAATGAGTGCTTACAACTTAAAAGCATGGTTGTTGAAGAAAAAAACAAGTGAAAAGGAACCACCCCGAAAAAGAATCCTGTTGCAATTGGGTAAAATTTATTCCAATAAAATTAAAAATGAACAATTGAAACAAGCCAAAGCCGCGGCCTTGGAAAAGAGTGGCAGTGAAGAAAGAAAGAAATTGTTGAGTGGTAACAAACCTTTGATCAATATCGATTCCAAACAGGATTACATGGTAAAACAACAAATTTTTGCGGCTTTACAAAAAGAAGCAGATTTACAAATTGAACAGTCCATTAAACAGGCGACGGATGATCAGTCCAGAAGTGTTGCCAAAGATAAAAAAGAAAAATACATGGAAGCCACGACGATGTACATGAAGGCCGCCGAGACGTTGGATAGAAACCCACCCGTGGAGTCCAACAAGTTTATACTTGGCACGACATTGTTGAACAAGTCCATGTTACACATGAAAAAATTGGACACTCGTGACGTGGACATTGTACAATCGAGCTACGATGCCAGTTTTTCCAAAGCCGTCGAACAATGCATGTTTGCTGTTAAAAAACAAATACTGCTCAAAAACAACAAGAACAACAAGAACAGCAACCAACCCGCACAACGACCGTTTCAAGATGCGCAATGGCAAGCAACGATTGCGAAAAGTGGCAGTTTACGTAAATTGCAGAAATTGTTGTCCGCCGCTGGTGGTGAAGGAAAAGTCAAAATACAGTGGAGTAGTCCTAAAAACATGAATTTGTTGTGGTTGGATTTAGCCTATTTGAAAAACAATTATATCTGGAACAATAGACCTTTACGAAGCAGAGACGAGGAAACCGATCTCTTTCATTTGCAACAAGAACTGGTTGATCGAGGTGATTACGCAAAATTCAGAGAAAAATTAAATAAAAGTCCAAATCGAAGAGCTACTTTGAAATTGTTCAACAATGATTTAAAATGCATTTGGTGGTTGGACCCAACGTACATCAAAAAAATTGAACAGCAATTTTCTTTTGTAGGCAGGAGCATGGATGCATTGTGGGGCGAAGTGCGGCCCAGGTACATGCAATGGCGAAGCGAACACATGGCATTGCAGACCGAGACTCTTTGGTACGACAGTGCCCATGATCTGCTGCACGACGACGAAGACAACGGTGGTGGTACTTTACCCGGTAACAATAGCAATAAAGGAATGCAGGTATTGAAACAACAGTTGTTGGCATTGTTTGTGGAAATGTTGGTGGAATTGCACACCAATTGGGGGCAGACAACGTCCAGTGTCGAGGAGGAAAGAAACAAACGAACGTTCAGTTTGGATCCAAAAGGTCCAACCAACAATTCTTTTTCCAGTGACACGAAAGACACGAGAACGAACAAAAGAAACAACTCTCGTGACCACATGGCGTTGTCAGAAAATTCGGAATCCGGTGAACATTTACAAGTCTCGCCGGAAACGAAAAATGGCAGTGATGGTTCAAAGACCGCGAGTGATTATGGTGCAGGCAACGACGAAGTTGATTTGTTCATTGGTGGGATCGATCCCGATGATATCCGACAAGGTGCTACGTTGCAAGATTGTTGGTTGTTGAGTGCCCTCTCTATTTTAGCGGGCGAAGACAGTGCGATCCAAAACATATTCATACGGCATTCCATCAATGGTCAGATGATGGTTGGGGATCGTATTGAACCCAAAGACAGCGACTACCACATGATTCGTTTCTATCATTCGGACAAAGACGATTGGGAACATGTGTTGGTGGATGACATGGTCCCGAAAAGCATCACCCAAAACGATCCAAAGGGGCACTCCGTGTACGGGCATTCCAGAGAACCTGAAACGTGGGTCATGATGATTGAAAAAGCCTACGCCAAATGGTTGCGAAGCAGTGGTGGGTACGACGGTTTGAATTTAGGATTAGTGACCGAAGCCTTGGTTGCGTTGACGGGGGGTGCCTCCAATGAATTAAACATTCGAAGTCCAGCGGTGCAGGCGGAGGCCAGAAGTGGGAAATTGTGGCGTCGTCTGGTCGAATTGAAAAAAGTGGGGGCGTCCTTGGGGTGCGGAAGTCCAAGTGGGGAAGATTCCTTTTGGGATGGCAACGGCATTGTCCAAGGGCATGCGTACGCGATATTGGATTTAAGAAAGGTGTGTCCTGTTTTGAGTCGTCGTTCTTGTGGCACTTTTTATTTTTGTTCGATCGTGTTACATTTGCTTCTGTTGTGTTCTCTCTTTTGTTATCGTGTTCTCTCTTTTTCTAACGTGTTTTTTTTTGTCCTGCTCTTTCTTCCCCCAGGTACAAATACCAGACAGCAGTGGTTCCTCCTTCAGCCAAGTAGAAATGTTACTCATTCGTAATCCATGGGGCAGAAACCCATGGGATTTGCAACCACCTTTATGGTACACTCATTCCATGAAACCCAACCCCGATCAACCATGGCCCATTCGTCCTTTGGATTGGAGCCCCATGTCTCCAAGATGGGATACAAAAGGAGGTGCTTTTGTCAAACGTTTGCTCAATTGGAATCCTGCGTTGGACGGGGCCACTGGCAAATTTTGGATGACATTGGAAGATTTTTTACATCGTTATGCGGCCATTTTTATTTGTCGTTTGCCGTCTAGTTTTCGAATCACCAAACGAGACCACTGGTCTTTTTCGAAAATCAATCAACGAAGCGGTGGGGTATTGACCTGTCCAACCGGCCATCAAAACCCACAATGGAAAATAGAGGTGAAACGTTCAGTGCCTTTGTTCATCACGTTGACCCAAGAAACCAATACGTTTGAAAATTTAAAATACATCATGGTGGCAATGGTACCGAATGGTGGGAAAGGAATTTTTAAACCATTGGTCCAAGAAGACATGGAAATGGATGGGTTTCATTTCAGTGGAAAACCAATTCGACAATTGCAAGTGAGCATGGATTTGGACTTGGTTCAACCTGGATGGTACACAATAGTGGTATGTGCCTTTGATCCTGGGTCGACCATTGACTTTTGTTTATGTGTGTATTCGACGGTGGAAAATTGTTTGAGTGAGTTGGTGAGGTTGTACGACGAGTAAAGAATGTTGGTAGTATCACTTGGACTTGGTACCGTACTGTAGCATCATACAATGTAGTACACAACACCGTCTTAGGGTTGGCATTCAATGTTGTACAGTATTTTTTACCACTTACCACGTGTGGTTCTTATTGTGTCCTTGTAGCTTGTAGTTTTTCACTAGTACTTAAAGTACAGTGTATAAATTTAAATATGTGATGTATGTACTGTCGTCTGAATGTGTGGTGCACATATACCACATAATCATACATGTCATGTAGAAGGTACTACATGTCTAGTTACTCCCGGGGAATGCATATCGAAATTTTTTATTTACTATTTATTTATATTTATATTTATTTTTTTGTATTTTTAAAAAATTGTAATTGTTTGTGAAAATTAACCCAGTGATATAAAAATTATAAAATGTTATGTGCTGGAAATTGCATGAGCGCCACACGTACGGTGACTACTCGTTTTTTGGTTTAAGATTTTTGTCCTTTACCTTGTTGATTGTTGACCAATTCGATGTTGTTGTCGTCTTCAGTGGTATTGGTAGCAACGGCAGGAGTAACATCAGGATCAACACCAAACAATGCCTCACGCTGACTCTCCAGCTTTGAAATTTCAAAGTCAAGCGATCGCTTCAATCGTTCCTGGGACAAGAGTTGTTCTTTTTCGTGTTCCTCTTCCGTGTTTTCTTCCTCCACGTTCCAGTAGTACTCATCCTCGTACCAGTAGTCTTCATGGGTGCTTTTTCCACATTCGCACCAACCCGCCTTTTCCTCGGCAAGACCTGGCAAAAAAATGGGCAATTTAACAATCATACCAGTGATCATACCACCACCAATGGAAATGGCCAACGTGACGACAAGAGCAGCAATTTGATACCCGGCTTGCTCTTCCGCCGTGCGATCTGTTCCCGTCGAGACCCCTAAAAGTGCGGCCAACGTCGAGTTCGACGTCGCACGTGCGGGAAAGACTTTGCCGACAGTGTCGCCGTAAAGTTCGTTGCCGGCGGACATGGCCGAGATCGCGCCGGCGACCGCACCAAGAATGCCAGGCATACCGTGCAAGTTGTGGACGCCACACGTGTCGTCAAGGCCTATTTTTCGTGCAAGAAATGGTTGCACTTTTTCGTAGCCAAAGACCGAAACGATGCCCGCAACCAGACCAATCAACATTGCGCCACTGGGACCAATGACGAGGTCGCTCGACGATCCTACCGCAACGCCACCGGCAAGGGTAGCATTTTGGATCGAAACCATGTCAAACTTGCCGTTCTTTGACAGAAAGGAGACCATGATGAAAGAGATGACGCACGAAGCACAGAGCGCGACCACGGTGTTGAGAATCACCCGGTATTGTTGGTCCGCGGAAGCCAGAGCTCCGTTGAAAGAGGGCTGAAGTTTGTTGAGAGAAGAAGAAAAAAAAGGAAAAAAAGAAGAAGGTCAGCACGATCCCGTGCAAGAGAATTGGTACATGCATTGAAAACATTGAAACAGTGAAAACATTGAAAACAGTGAAACAGTGAAACTTTCAACATCAAACATCAAACATTGAACAGTAAATCATTTTTCTTTACCCAAAACATCCAAAGAAAAATGGTGCCAACCATGGCAAACATGTCGGACGTCTTGGTCGAACCATTTTTAAAATTGTCGATGACTTCGCCGGAAGACTTGTCCACTTTGGCTCGAGAGATGACCCAACTCAATCCCAAGCCAAAGAAGGCACCAAATGTATGGACAAAGATGGAACCACCCATGTCGACGGCGGTGAAACGACCGGCACCAATAGCTTCGTTGACACCATAAAAGATCAGCTCAAAGAAAGTGATCAGCAACATCTGCAGTGGTGAAGTTTTGCCCAGCACTGCGCCAAATGTAATCATCACGGCCGCGGCGGCAAAGTCGGCTCTCACCAAATCCACAATACCGAGTTGAATTTTGGAAAAACCGTCAGAGTGCCCGGCAACGTAATGCAACAAACCGTTGGAAACCATGGCCCATTGAATGGCAAGGCAGGAGATCAGAAAATTGTAACCCACCGAGGAGAAACCATACTTTTTGAGAAACGTCATGAGAAAACCAAAACCAATGAAAATCATCACGTGAACGTCCTGGTAGTACGGGTAGACGCTGGAGTGTTCTCCGTTGCTCTTGGTTGTGGTGGCGGACGGACCATCGCCGTACTCGGTAAGGACAGCGTAGAGAATGACCAAGACGATTTGGCTGAACAGGAGTGCTCCCGCCGTCATTCGACGGTAGCTGATCATGGCGTTTTCCTGGGCGGTGGGTTGTGACGACATTATGATGGAAGGTAGGTTACTGTTGCGGCTATCGTTGAATATCGCGACTATGGTTGAATTATGGTAAAATGTGGCTCGAATTCAACTTGCTCAACTTGCTCTCGGATATCCAGGACATGGCATTTACCCCCCGACAAAACACGAAACAGTGAAATACCATCGAGACTGATGCCATAAACAAATATAACTGGTGTACCAAATACTAACTCGAACACAGATGCAATTCCTTCTCGTCGTTCTCTGGTTCCTCGTCGCTTCTGTCCTTGCCAACCATGCCAACCCCCACCCCCACACCGTCAGTGGCATCTCCTCCGGTGCCTTCATGGCAGTGCAACACCACGTCGCGTTCTCGTCACTCGTGACGGGCGTGGGCGTCGTAGCGGGTGGCACATATTTCTGTTCCCAAGGCAAGCTTCCCGTCGCCCTGACATCCTGCACCACAACGCCGTCTCTGATCTCGATCCCCGAACTGGTGACCATCACCAAAGCTACCGCCCTGTCAGGATACATTGATGCACCGATACATATGAAAGACGATGCTGTTTGGTTGTTTTCGGGTACAAAAGATACAGTGGTCGACCCGGGCGTGGTCCAAAAATTACATGCCTACTACACCGCCTTTGGTGTTCAAAATCTAGTCTTGGTCGACTCCATCGCCGCCGAACACTCGATGCCCACTTTGAATTACGGCAGTGCTTGTGCGTACAAAGGTGAACCGTACATCAACAACTGCAATTTCGACGGGGCTGGAGAAATATTGAAACACGTGTACAACACATCGGGTGCATTCCGGCCACCAACCACCAGTATTGACACCAATATAATTGAATTCAGTCAATCTCAATTCAATCCTTCGGTTGTAAACTTTACAACCATCGGAATGGCAGACATTGGTTATGCATATGTTCCAAAAGCATGTGCGGCCGATGGTGAACGATTGATTTCCAACAACACAAGCCTTGGGCCGGCGTCCCTCTCGACGTCCGTACTACCACCCCCGTGCCGCCTTCACATCGCCTACCATGGTTGTCTTCAAAGTCAAGCGGCAATAGGAAATGATTATTATTTGCATGCTGGATACAATCGATGGGCGGAAGCAAATGCGATTGTTGTTGTCTACCCACAAGCCAAGAAAAATCTGTTCAACCCAAAGGGGTGTTGGGATTGGTGGGGTTATTCTGGGCCAGAGTTTGCGAGTAATGTTGGTGCACAATTGTTCACGGTCAGGAACATTGTAAAGAGATATTTTGATGGAGAGGAAAATGAAAAACATTAACTTTTTTTTTTAAGGCTGAGATGTAAAAAGCGGGTGTTTGTGAAGGTGTGAAGGTACCGTCCTACACATGTACATGTGTAGCACAAAGTGTGTATATTTATATCTATTTAATGTTTGTTTTTTAGTAGTATTTTTGTGGGTACCCGTACCTACTATCAATTTTTTTTTAGAAGGTTTGAAATGTCAAAACGCAATTGCCAAAACGT
>Ga0115007_10001705_pt1 | contig 13951 bp, 6 predicted proteins | sample ArcOceMetagenome_2_FD_87166 | JGI IMG/M metagenome (GOLD analysis project Ga0115007, IMG submission 87166) | Marine eukaryotic phytoplankton communities from Arctic Ocean - Arctic Ocean ARC135M Metagenome | ecosystem: Environmental > Aquatic > Marine > Oceanic | place: Arctic Ocean | collected... | reverse complement strand
GTAGCACGGGTAGCACGGGTAGCACGGGTAGCACTACGACCATTGGAGTGCAAGTAAGATTGGGTGGTGCTTGGGACTTTAATTTAATGACAGTACAAAACAATTTAAGTACATGGACAACCGCTGTCGAACATCAAATGTCGAAGTCTGGAATCTTCCAAAAGTACAATATTTTTGTGACCTCCGATCAATCTTCTTTGGTGATGAATCATATCAGCAATTACTTCAATGAAAGACAATTTCCTCGCGTTCGTGTCATCGGAGTGAAACCAAATGTGCAGGAAGACGATGTGCATTTGGACCATGTGGACCAAGCGTTGCCTGTGGGTGTTGCAAATAATGATGACGATGGTGCTGGGGGGGGTAGTGATGGCAATGTACTTATTGTGCCTGCACCTGGTACTTCCAAGTGTAGTGCAAGCATTAGTAAAATGTTTTTGGATTGGTGGGTGTTGGGTGAAATGGATGTGTTATTCATCAGTATGAGTGGGTTCGGCGCAAGTGCCAACTGGAGATCTCGCCACAATGAGACGTGGATTGTTCATGCATGGGAAGATTACTTTTCCAAACGGTACTGGTACGATCTGGATTATCAGGAAAGAGAACCGAATGGTGACGATGGAAAGCGTGTCATTGAACAAGAATAAATAAATGTTTTACAGCTGTAAAAACTTTTACATATGTATGACCGTACACACACACTGGTACCTGGTATGCCAAGTACAGTATGCATGTGATTGTGAATTAAATTTTATTAATTATGTGAAACACAATCTTGGCTTGTCTTCCTTTTACTTTTGTTGTCTTCCCTTTTTGAACCTTCTTTTCATTCTTGGCAATTTTTTTTGATTTTTGTCCAACCCGCCTGCAACATTCACTGAAACCACCGCACCGCACCGCCTTGCGCACCGCGCCACGGGCCATCATGATCGGCTATCATGATATTGATGGAATCCTCGCATTCACCTACAAACGCGTTTAATATACGATGATGCCTAAAACAAACTAGCAACGCCTTTCGCAATTGCTCTCTAGCTAGGTCTTACCACAAGTGGTTCATCCTTCGACGATTCAATGAACATCTTGAATCTGGCAGGACTGCCCGTTCTTGTTTGGTTTGTATGGAGATTCCTGTGGGGACCGTTCTTGAGTCCAACAACTACGTACCATGTACCGCCAACCATAAATTGGAACGATCTTCAATCTTTGTTGGCGGCCGACACACCACCTTCTTCCCCAGTTCTTGTCAAGTTCTCCCCGCAACAAAAATGGTTGTCGACGAAAGTTGGCAACGTCTTATGGACACCAGCTCAATTTACAAAGTTATCGCAAACCATTGAAAGTGTCGGTTCTACTATGGTGAATCTTCGGTCATCAACGCCACGAATGAAAACAAACAACAACTCGTTCACACACTATTACAATTCAGCACATGATCGTCGACATGCTACTGCTACTGCCAAACATACCACAACACGTACCAAACTGCGTGAAGCCTTGCAAAAAATATGGGGCAACTCCTCCGGTGCGCAATCGCTAGCTGCTCCCGTCCATTACTATTTAGCACCAGACACACAATCGTTACCCCCTGAATTGTTGCCGTATGACCCCACAACTTTGCTAACGTTCATTCCAGACGGTTGTTTGTTGGACGATACCAGGCATCCTTTGGTTCAAGAGTCCGAACAGTGTCGTGGATTAAGTTCAACGATGTGGATCGGACAATCGGGTGGTGTAAGTGCGGCCATGCATTACGATTTACAACATAATTTCTATGTTCAAGCCTCGGGAATGAAAAGATTTACCATCATAGCACCCTCCAATCATCCTTTGCTTGACTTGTATCCAAGATGGCATGGGTCGCAGCGCCAAGGACAAGTCCATTATCCAACAATTGCCCATCAAGTGGCATCAAAAACATATGTTGCAGAGCTGCAGAAAGGAGATGCGTTGTACCTTCCTCCGTTGTGGTTGCATTACGTGGAATCAATGCAAGGTGGTGTTGCAACAAATTTTTGGACGGATTCATTGTGCTCCGATCTGTGGAAACAATTGCTGCAAACTTTTGAACCAATTGATTCTGCGGACCCTTACGTTGTGGGGGGTAGTGAAGGTGGCAATTGGAATGCGTTGTATGACAAAAAAGTCAATGCATTGATTCAAGCAAAAGCAATGGTAGATATTGTGTTGTCTCAAGTAGATGGTTTGTTTGCAGCACGTAAAATGCAAGGACTACATCATCGTGGGAAGAAGTCGACGACTACGTGTATCAAGTCATGCAGTTCAGGTAGATGTAATGGTATTGGTCGAGCAGGCATTTCCCAGTTGTGTACATCCAGTCGTTCGTTTCAGGTAAAGACGTCGGTTCGAGTTGTATTGAACAGTTATGCAAGTGGTTTAAATGGATTGGAGGAAGGTAGTCGATCGTTGTTGTTGTCCGAATGGGTTGATGAATTTATATTGTTTGCAATCAAAAAAGGAGGTCATCGGGTGAGTTGTGTTGAAATATATGTTGATGAATGCTTTGAACTTTGAAAGAGGTACATGTATATATTATATATAAATAAATGTACCATCTCTGGTATGTATTTCATTTATAAATGTGATTAGAAACCTGTATACATTTTTATTTATTTGTCCAGCTGTACTTTCAAGCAGCTGTACTGTGGTACACATGTACATGAAATGTAGTACGTAGTACTAATTTACTAAAAGTAACTCTACCTGTTAAACTGTAAACTGTAAAAGCTAAAACTAAATGTGTACAGGTGACAAGTGACAAGTAAATAGCATTGTTTTTACGTGTAAAATTATTTATTTATTGCTACACATATACAGGTACTCTGAACGTAATTTACGTCGCCGACTGTCTCCACATATTGCTGTCTTTTGATGTTTTTTTTCGAGCTTTTACCGCAGCTGAACCCGATCCCGCTAAATGCCTTGATTCAACTGCTTGTGCCAGCGCAGCATCTGCTTGTGCCAGTGCTTGATTGATCGACATTGGTTTCGAATTTTTTCTGTCTTTACTGCTTTTCGATTTTTTGGATTTGTTTCGACCTCCACCTACACGTAAATCAATTTGTTTGGATTGATTTGAAGAATTGTTTTTGGATTTATGGTTCCCATTTTTAGTACTGTTTTTGCTTTTGTTGTTTTTACTGCCTTTGTCTTGTTTTGTATCAACACCATTGGTTTCGCCTCCACTTCCTCTTCTATTGTTTTTATTCCGATGAGCTTTGGAAGATAAATTGGAATTGGATGAATTTTTACGGGTGGTGTTGGAGGAGGAAGAAGAAGAGGAATCCCTCGATTTGAATTTTTTGTATTTTTTCTTTGAAACTTTAACAACTTCTTCGTTGTCGGAACCAGCACTGTCGGTATCACCATCTAGTTGTTGCCCAACTGCCGGTGCTACATGCGCCGAAGGATTTAATGTTTGTAATTCTCGCAACGTAGAAGCTACTTTTGATTGATCGGGGTCGCAATAATCTAATATGGTGTCGCAAAAATAATGCCCCATTTCTTCAAATTCAGCAACACTAAAATGCAAGTTGGCATATCTACCAAAATCAGCACCACAAAAACTGGCTTCCATTGTGTATGAATTTGTTAGACCTAATTCACGCCATACTACCACTCGTCCAGCGTTTTCTTTCTGTTTGGAGACTTTAAAAGAACAATCACTGAATGAGAACACACTGGCATTGCGCCACAACATGCGTGGAAAGACGCGTTCTCTTAAACGCAAGGACCATGTTTTTTTATTTTCACAGCCATACATAAAAACATTCATTTTTCGACTGTGGCCATGCAAATCACAAAACAAAATCAATTCTCGGTCGTCCATGAACCGTCGTATCATTTGTTTCAAATAAAAGATGGTTGGGTTTAGTTTTCGAGAGGGTGCATCCCATGTACGATTCAAATCAACACCGGCTAAATTGCATCGATAATTGCCAACGATGACACCGTCTGGGTTTAACATGGGTACAATTTTAAAAACTGGTAAAAGAAAGAAAGAAAACCGAACAAATGGGTATTAGTACACCACAATAGTTCAACATGTGCACCGTATTGTTCGCAACCGTCAATTGTGCAGCTGCTTTCACCCAAAAAAATGTTTTCATGAAGTTATGAAGTTTGCTTACCAAAATTATCTCTTAAAATTTTCGCATCTAAACTAGGTCCGGTTAAATAATCTATGACTCCTTTCATCATGTAAGAAGCATTTGTTTCGCCCGGATGCACGCGTGCACTGATGACAACACCTTTTCGCGCCCGCAATGATTCTGGGTCGCATGCAAAACTGGTCACGGTCAATAAATCACAATTGTTCCCCGCCAATGTTTGACACATTGTTCTTCTTCTAAAACGATTTCTTCTTTTAGGATCGTCTTCTAATTCTTTTAAATAAACTTGTAAATCACTGTAGGTGTACGGGTAACAATACGCTAAATAAACCGTGTCTTGGTCGTGTGGAAATGTAATTGTAAAAGATGCGGTATAATAATGCCCACCTTTTCTTTTGATATGGTTTTGATAGTAACAGACATCGGTACCACATCTTCGCCATCCAACTTTTTCGCCTGTTTCTTTTTTTCCTAGTATTGAACTGTCGTATTGACTGTACATTAATGGTCGCATCCCACGGTTGTATAAACTGTCGCCTTTGTACATATTAATCAAGTTGAATTTAATTGGCACACCTTTTTTTGTATTTGAGACACTAAAATAAAACCATTGTGTATGCCCACGTGTATTGATATCGGGTTTGACTATTAAATCGTATTCTACGATTAAAGGGAAACAAGGGTGGAAAGAGGGTGGGAAAAGGGGAAAGGGGAAAAGGGGGGAGAGAGAACATTAATACAACCAATGCATTTTTCAAATTTCACATCCAACACGTCCAACACGGATCAAACACATCACTTACCATTGTCGTACACTTGAATGGATCGTCGCAAGTTACCACTTTCAAATCGACTTTCAAATATCAATGTAGAATCTTTTTCGGATTCCAAAGTGTAATAGGCTTTTAAATCTGTTTTGGACGACGACGACGACGACGACGACGACGACGGGTTTGAGTCTGTTGCCGTGGTAGCCACCGCAGCAGCCTTGGCAGCAGTCGCTGTCGACGATGGTGGTGGTTCAATGGAATCGTACACGACACGATTCCTTACTGAAGATTGCGACAACAAACGGTTTGCATCGTGTTCCATCATGGAGGCAACAAGACGATCGCGTGCCACATGTAAAACTTCGGGTTGTTCAGGTACCCAACGCATGTGATGGGGTGGTGGGTAGATCATGGGTACGTTGATGCCCGTTTTTGGTCGTGGAATCGTGGGTATTTTTTTAGGCACGGCCGCAGCGGTTGGTTGTGGTTTGGTGGTGTCGGGTGGTGGTTGTGATGCGGGTGAAGGAATGGAGGAGGGGGGTGACAGTGGTTCGGATTGGAAACTTGGCTGAGATGGAACAGTGGAATGGTTTGTTGGTGTGGTGGTGGCCAAAGAGGACGCCGATAAAGTGTGAGGACGGTGCAAAGTTGGTTTGGGTCCAGGTGGTGGTTTTTGGACAATGTTATTCTTGGTGAAACTTACATTGCTGTCCACACTACCATTTTCATTTGTGGTGGACAACGATGTATCCACTTTACCATCGGAAAAGGTAAACAACGGCAATGGGGAATCCACTCCATTCAAACTTGACACGCTGTTGTTGATCTGTGTACCATGCGATGGATGCTGGGTTGTCGAAGCATGTTGTCCTGCTGAGGTGGAAGTGGTCGAAGTGGATGACGATGTTGAAAGTTGGTCTTCTAATTTTTGACCCACTTTATTGATTAAATCACCATCTCTTCGTACACTTTTAGACGGCAACGGTCGAGCATCGCCACGTTCTTCGCTGGTGGTATGGGTGGTGTCGTCCAGGGGCATTTCAATGGGTGACACTGCATCATTGATAATACTCATGGCTGGCGGTGTGGGTGGTGCTGTTTGAACAAATTTTAAAGACGGTGACAGAGGTGGTGGGGTAGATTTGGTCTTGTTGGCTGTTGGTGGGGAAACAGGGAGGTCGGTGGTCGAACTGTTTGTCGTCGCAGTGTTGTTTGTCGTTGTGGTTTTGGTTTCGTTGGACTCATTCCTCCTGGGTGTGGTTGTAATTTCTACTGGTAATTGAACGTCTTGGAGTTGGTGTTGTCGGTCGGAAGCATTGCTGCTGTTGCTACGTGGCGAAGAGGGGACATCCATCTTGTTGACAGAGGGTGAAAAGTTATTTCGCGACATGATTGATTTCTCCCATCGGTCGTAAATGTTCTTTTTCAATTCAATGCATTGTTCCATGTGTTTTTTATTGATATCAGAAGCATGTTGCTCATGTTGCTCTTGTTCTTTGGCCGTGGTGGTGGTGTTGTCTTGAGACGATGATGATGGAGTTGTTGGTTTTTGTGATGCGGAGAACGCAGACTGCTGTGCCACCAAAGATTTTCTTCTTTTGGACATGGTGGTGGGTGGTATCTTTGTGGGGAACGCAGGACAGGCAAACCTGGCAAATAACAATTGTCGTTAACTAACCTGATGCATTTGGGGGGGCGTGGAGGTCTCAGAGTCTTGGTTGGCTGGACTTATGGTATCATTAGTTTTAAATAATGTACATACTGTACTGTACCAGGTAATCTAAAAAGAAGGAGAGTTGTTGAGTTTTGAAACTTGGCCCGGTGTTCCTTCACTTCAACTCGATGACACAAAATAATGAACTCCAACACGTGGAACAAAACCAAATTATTTCAATTTTACCAGGTAAGTTATTAAATCGTTCAGGAAGTTTTCAGTTTTGTAAATTTGTCCCAGATTTATATTTGGAACAGCAGGATCGATCTGCAAAGGAAGGAAAGCAAGGATGGCAGAAACAAACACGCCAACGGAGAACCCCTCAACTATACCTCTGCCCATATCAGAATCTACTTCTGCATCCATTTCCAAACCACTCGACGGCACTCCAACAACCACAGATCTAGAAACACCGAAACCTGCGAGAACAAAAGATGCACTGGATATACTGAGCAATGACACGAGCAACGACACGGCTTCAACGACACCCACTGAACCAACAACGAAAACCGAGGCACCGGCCCGGGCAGAGACCTTGGATGTTCTGTTAAACAGCAATTCTTCTTCCAAAGATCCCGTTTCCAATGACCAGGCATCCAATGACCAGGCATCAAACAACAATCCCAATGACCCATCCACATCCAACAATCCCAATGACCCATCCTTGCCATCCTTGCCATCGTCCGATAATCCCACCTCCTCACCACCACCATTGACCGACAAAGAACTACGCATTCAAACCAGAACCCAAGAAAATCGAAACAAAATTGCCAAACAAAAAGAAAAAGCTCAAAAATATGCCGAAAAGCAAAAAAAGGCTTCGACGCAATCCGATCGAATGAAAAGGTACAACAAAGCCTTCGAGGCTTTGTGCAATAAAAACGAAGGCAGTGTCACGGTCACCGTCGCAAAAACGTACATGGTTGCATTAATGGCAGCGGAAGAAAACACACTGTTGCAAAAATTGCAGCAACAAGATTCTTCCATCGTCGAACTGCCCAATGGCACCGTCCGACCAAATTTAGAGGATGTCATCACAGAGGTTCAAGTGATGAACATCCACAATGTTTCCTTTGATGAATTTGCAAACATCATCAAAGGTATTAAAAGTGAAAAAAAACGAATAAGTTCAACACAATCGACGTTTGCTGAAATGGTCGAGGATGATTCGGCAACTACCGTCTCGGTTGAAAAGGTAGCCAATCATTTAGCCCACCGTGCCATCGCCGAACAAGGCAGTGATTTTACGATGACTGTGGAAGAAAGAGCCGAGGCTCATGCCAAAGCTTTGGTTGAAATCAATCAATACATTCAAGTGGTCGATGCAACGGGCAGTGGCTACGTCAATTTTCCCAAATTTTGGCAATTGACCAATGGGCAAAGAACTCGTGCAAATAAAGAAAGGGAAAAAGAAAGACAACAACAATTGGACCAAGCCAACCAATTGCCGGAAATCAATGAAAAAAATTTTCAAAAAATGTTTAATCATTACAGTGAAAGTAAAAGAGGAATTGATGCAACTACAATCAATGAAAAACAATTGGCCAAGTGGATACTAGCAACAAAAGAAGATTTTGTCCCGACACCGACATTGGATGTCGCGGAAGCTATCGTTGTCACTCACGGGCAACTAAACAATGGCAATAGATTGACGTACAATGAGTTGCAACAATGGTTGCACCAAGGATCTTTGTTGGCCGACAGCGATAAACAATTGTATGGTAACCAATCGGACATCTTTCGTAATTGTGTCTCTTTTTTAGAATCTTTGCAAATCTTAAACAACGAGGACATTCAATCCAAATTTATGGCGCGTGTCAAAAACCAAGATGAAGAAACCAAAGAGGATGCCAACAAAAAAGCCAACGAGTATGATTTGAATGATTCGAGTATTGGATTAACACCAGAGCAATTGTTTGTGTGGTTGATGGAGGAACATACTTTGAAATCAAAAGGTGTTGAATCGTTGGAATTGGCACAATTCATTTTGGATGAATGTGACATTCGTACTACAGGTACCAACAACACAACAGGACTCGTGTATACAACATGCCAGGCTTTGTTGGAATGGTTTGAACTGTTGTCGCGTACTACCCATTGTGAACGGGAGAAAATGATAGAAGAAGCAAAGAGATACGACGATGCATTGGTCGTTGCAAAATTACAATTTTTAACAGCAACTATTATTTCCTCGTCGTCGCAAGAAAACAATGACAATTGGTTGCCAGCAGTCAATGAACGCCACATACAATTGATCTTTGATTCGTACGATGCAGATGGAGACGGTGGTATCAATGCGGAAGAATTATTGAGTTGGTTGGTCGACGAAGGTAAAAATGATGGTGTGAATTATGTTGGACAAAACAACGAAGCAAAAATGAAGGTAAGTCGTGGTGAAGGTGCCGTACAACAAATGTCGCGTGTCGTTATGTTTTAGTTTTAGTTTTTAATTTGTTTTTTGTGCTTCTTTGCTTTCTTTTCGTCCTCCAAGTTGAATGATCAAATTGATAAGAAAAACATTTTAGAATTGTTTGGACCACCAAATATTGCTTTGTGTGATCGTATCATAAAGATTCACGATGATGATGGAGACGGTCGTTTACAATTTGAAGAATTAAGAGATTGGTTGGTGGCTGGTACGTTGGTGTTGCTACTGGTACCAGTGTTGTTGTTGTTGCTGTTGTTGTTGCTGTTGTTGTTGCTGTTGTTGCTGTTGTCACTCTCTTATTTTTGCTAATCGTGGCATGTCTTTCGTCCTTCGTCCTTCTTTTCTACAGGGTGCAAATTAACGAAATCAAAACGAAGATTGTTGCGTGTCAAATCACCCATTTATTACCATTCTGTGACTTTTCTAGAGCAAGTAGCCAGAGGTGTTGCATTGCAGGGTAGTGTTGATGAAGAAGAGAACGAAGAAGAAGAAGAAGATGAAGAAACAAAACAATTTGAAAAATTTGAAATTAATGAAATCTTGCTGAAGTCCACCTTTGACAACCACTCAAACGGCAATGGATTAAACAGCAAAGAATTGTTAGCCTGGATTTTAGAAGCTGAAAAAGCCTCAAACATGTATGAATTGGAACAACAAACCAAAAAACAAATTCAAGAAAACAGCTCTGCCACATTCACAGCACCCGATGCCTCTAAAACAAATAAATGGTCACTGGCTGCCCACATTCCACCGACGTTGTTGGATGCCGCTCAAATTATTAAATCCCATGACACGGACGGGGATGGATTGTTGCAATTGGAAGAATTGCTCGCATGGGTTGTGAAAGGCAGTACATTACCCAATGATTTTCGTAAAAAATTAAGTCAACGTGGACGACTGTTTAAACACAGCATTGAATTTTTAGAAAGATTAGTCAAACACGCGGATCAATATGAATCAGCCGACGGTGGTCAACAGAGCAAAAAAGAAGAAGAGGAACCAGAGGAACCAGAGGAACCAGAAACGACGGCGTCGAAATATTCCAAAACAAATCGTTACGTGTCAGATCAACATGCCATTAAAAAACGTCGTTGGAAAAAAAGTGATACATTTACCAATTCAAGTCGTACTTTGTCTGTTGCATACAGTACCATTTTGAATCAAGTGACACCTTCTTATACCATACAAAGGGTCGAAGCGATAGCACTCGTCAATCATCGAGGTGATTCGAATGAATTGATGTTTAGAAAACATGATCTAATCAGTGTTCATGGTTCATGTGATCAATCCGGCACCAATCAATTGGAATCTGAATTACCACAAACGAACAGTGATTGGTGGTTTGGTACAAATGCAACAGCAAAGAACAATGTGGTGGGGCATTTTCGAAAAGACATGGTTAAAATTCGAAATGTTCCAGCTGTTGTGGCAGACAAAAAAAAATATTTAAAATTGCAAGAATTGCAATCTGAAAAATTATACAACACTGCTTTCAGTAGTGAGAGCATTGGTAAATCATCTGCCCACAAAAGAAGAAATCGTGGTGGCAAAGCAAAGCAAATGAACGATGAACAAGACGAGCACATGATGGATGAATCGGAAGAAAAAAAAAGGGAAAATATCAAAAATCAACGCCGAGTCGTCGTTGATGGTGTTTATTTAGGTGTTATTGATGCACCAATGTTAAAAATGAAAATGGAACCGAAAAACAATACCAAAGGTAGAGCTGGAAAGGTTCTTGTCGCCATCCGAGCGTTGCGGGGAGATGATACGCTGGGCGATGGTGCGTCAAGAATCAAATATCATTTGAAACAAAACAACATTGATTTAAGTAAAGTGGCAAAAATGAAAAAAATCTTATTGAAATACAGTCTCAAAAAGGGGTACAAGAATACAAACAATCTTGTTAAAATACAGGGCGATGGCAACAAAAAAAACAGAAATAACAAAAAAAAATCAAAGAGCAGTACAAATACGAAGAACAGTACAGTTGCTGCCGCTGCTGCTGTCAATGATGCACCAACCAGTGCCGTGCTGAGCGATGCCGAAATATTAAAAATAGCATCCAATGCGGTCAAAGATCAAATTGGGATTGATCATGTTGCATTAAGTGGTATTATAACTGCGTACGACGGTGATCAAGACGGTGCTCTGACCATTGAAGAAGTTCTTTTGTGGATGACCAATGCTCGGAACAGTTACGGTGGTGAGCATGGAATGCCAGTTTTGGCGGATGCCACCATGTTAGTCCAAGCTTTTGACAACGATGCCTCCAACACATTGGACGAAAATGAATTGTCTTTGTGGTTGCAGGAGGGGGTTGAGCTTACCCATGAAGAACGTATGGAAATGGCCATCACCAGTCCAGAAATGGAAGAACAGGGTGCCAGCCATCCACGTGTGATGGAATTCATGACCAATGTCTTGTTGTCTTTGGATGACAGTGTGTTGTCGACCGACGAATGCCCACCGACCGGTCCTGACGAAATCTCTGTGGTATTGTTGTCGGACCAGGACGAAAACAAATTTGGCAGTTGTACGATCAACAGTGCGTTGTGTGTGTCATCCATGGTGCCCAATGGAGTTGTGGAACAAAGTGGGGTCCAACTTGGTGATCGTTTGGTCAGGGTAGGTACTGACAATTTAGTGGCCGGTGTCAATGGCAATCAATTCAGTAAACATTTTGCTCAATTGATTGAAGACAGTGGACGTCCATTGGAAATGAGATTTCGTCGGGACAACGGGTTGCCAGTGTTGAACCGCAGCGTCTTGCGCTCGATGTTTGATGTGTATGATTGTGATCAGTCGGGTAATTTAGACAGTGAAGAATTAAGGCAATGGATGTTGGATTTAAATGTGGATGCTGTCTTGACTGAAAGTCCTTCGACAATGGACATGGATTTGGGACCGCCCACCAAATTGGCCGCCAAATTATTGATTGCCGCACACGATGACAATGGTGATCAAGTGTTGGATTATACAGAATTGGAACATTGGGTGGCGGGTGGTTCACGTCTGTTGCCAAAACAAAGAAGAAGGTACGCGGGTCGTGGTGAAAATTTTGGTTTGGCCGTACGATTTTTAGAACATTTGATTGTGGATTCCAGTCGCAGCAATACATACGAGGCCATGAAAGAAAGAAAAGAAAAAAACAATTTGAACAACACGGTTGATCGAAAGGAAGTGGAATCCAAATTAAAAACCGGTGAATATTTGTGGGACATTACAAGCAATAAAATTGGGTTCGTGTTGGACGACTACCACCAAGTGGTTCAAATCATACAAGCGAGCAGTGCTGCTTCCATGGGTGACATCTCCCTGAACGATGTGCTGGTACGTATTAATGAGGAAGACGCGACGGCGTGGACCTCCATGCAAGTCTTGCAAGAATTGACGGATCGTCCAATCTACCCAATCCATGTGGTGTTTCAAAAGAGTTTTGTCAACCCAGGACAACCACCACGAAAATCTTATCTTGAAGAACAAAGAAAAAAAGAAACACAGAACTACTTGAACAAAAATAAAGATTTGTCCATTCAAGAAATTGCTGCACGTACACCATTGACCAAAATCTATTTGGATTCCAACAAAAGAAAAGAAATGGGGTACCTTCCACGTTTGCACCGGAATAATTTGTACAATATTTTTCAAACATATGCAACGGAGAATGGTTCTTTGAATGGTGCACAGTTGTTGCAATGGATGATTGATGAAAAAATCAATGTGATGGAAGAACCACATTTGTTTAAAAATGAAAAATCGTTTTTGGGAGAATCAAAGCAGGAGAATGGTGATGGGGAGGACAGCAAAAAACATGAAGTTATGTTGGTCTCAAAACATTCGTCGGGTTTGACGTATGCAATGGCACTTCAAGGAAACAACAGCACGAGTGGAACGACCGATGCTGCTGTTGTTGTCGTCGCATCTGTGGATCCCAACAGTCAAGGTGAAAAAGCAGGCATTCAAGTCGGATGGATCGTGACCAGTGTCAACCTTGTTGCTGTGAAGAATGTGGATAAGATTGCATCGATTTGGAAACAAGAAAAAGATCTTTCTGAACTTATATTTGAAATGAGCGAGGAAGTACCTTCGGCCGAAGACACACACATTGATGCTGCTGACGATGGTATAGAAGATCATGTGTTTGACATTGATATCAGTTTGCCCATGGGACTGTCCATTGACAACCCAGCTGGCCATGCTTCGCACTACCCCGCTGTGATTTGTAAAATAACTCCAAATGGTCAAGCCGATCTGAAAGGTGTGCAAACGGGCATGCACATCCATACCATCAATGGAAAATCTTGTCGCGACAAAAAAAAAAGTTGGTTGATGAACATTATCAAAGAAGCCAAACAACATTCCAAACTTGCTTTTGTTTTTCATGAACCCGAACCAATCAAGGAAGGTGCTGGTGGTACGGGGAGTGATGAAGAGGAGGACAAGTTGACGCTAGACATTGCCAACGAAATCATAGCGGCACACGACGACAACAACGATGGGTTGTTGCAATGGAAAGAATTTCTGCCATGGATCGCTCAAGGAATAACGTTGAGGACCAAAGACCGAAACAGGTTCGCCAAGCGCACGGAGTTGCATAAACAGATCGTGCGGTTTGTGGAAAGGGTGGTGATGAGTGCTGCCAATGCGCCCGGTGGTAGGCAAGACGACGATTGGTTGCCTTACCTTTCCATGCAAAATTTAAAAATTTTATTTGATCGACATGATTTGGATGGAAACGAACAATTGGACAAATATGAAATGTTAAAATGGATGATGGAAATCATGATGGTCGATGAGTCCAATTCGGTAAGATTGTTTGGGGGTGGTGCCTTTGTGGGTAGTGCCTTTGCTACTTTGTTATTTTTGCTGACTTTGTTGTTGTTTGTGGTCTGTTGTGGTCTGT
>Ga0115007_10001701_pt1 | contig 13974 bp, 12 predicted proteins | sample ArcOceMetagenome_2_FD_87166 | JGI IMG/M metagenome (GOLD analysis project Ga0115007, IMG submission 87166) | Marine eukaryotic phytoplankton communities from Arctic Ocean - Arctic Ocean ARC135M Metagenome | ecosystem: Environmental > Aquatic > Marine > Oceanic | place: Arctic Ocean | collected... | reverse complement strand
GTCTTGGAATTCGTAATTGTCCATGGTTTGTGGTGAGATTTATTTAATCTTGCCAGCAAATCATCTCACGAGATCTCAAGATCACGAGATCTGCCCCTTAGAATTCGCGCCAAAATCACACACGGAGGACACACGAGCTTCCTCAAGAAAAAAAGAATCACCTTCTTCCAAACTAAATCTATCTATTCCACACGGAAGAGTCGTTCACATACCGTGATTCCAGTTCCCAGATAAACGTTCCACCAAGTTAACCATCATCCTTGCAACAAATACAGCACGAGCTCTCCTCTCCCCTCTCCCTGACCAGAGACTCTGCCCTGACAAAAAAATAAAAAATACCCACATCCAGTCTTTCACCTCCCAACCGCCGTGTAGCAGTCATCACCACAATGCCTTCCAAAAGAAAAGGCTCTCCTGCGTCCGAATCCAGTTCCAAAGCATGGGGGGAATTGCGCCGGCACAAATCTTCCACTTGGGAAGAAGGCCCCGAAGTCTTTTACTTGGAAGGGACCAATTGCAACATTGGTCGTGTGGCCAGTCGTGGCATCGACATTGTCGTGGATCTGACGGTCATTTCCTCCAAACATTGCACGTTGGAACCTGGCATCAAATTGGCCGGTGGGCAACTGACCTGCACACTCAGTGACCATTCCACCAACGGTACCTTTGTCGAGGGTGGCCGTGTGGGGCGTGGCAATCGTGTCAGTGTCACGGAAGGAATGACGGTCTCCATGGGCAAAGTGTTGACGACGAAAAAGAAACAGAAATGGGAAATCCCCGTGTACACGTTGGTGCTGCACGACAACGAACACAACCCGGCCAAAAAACCTCGAAACAGTCCCGGACGCACTCGCACGGATGCCTCGGCCACGTTGCAACGCAACAACGATCAATTGCGCGAAGATTTGATGATGGAAAGAAAAAAAAACACACAATTGAAAAAGGAAATCACCGTTCTGCAATACGCAAACAACGACGAAAACGGCAAGGGTGGTTCCAGTGCCAGTGCCAGCAAAACCGGCGAGGCCGCGGCCTTGGGGGCGGAGGTTGAACGTCTCAAGGATGAATTAAAAAAGTCCGAAGGAGTGGCCGATTCCCACAAAGACGAAGCAAAACGTCAAGCTTCCCGAGCACAAACCGCCGAACAAAAAGTGGAGAAATACGAACAACAGTTGTTGGAAAGAGAAAAGGAACATGGCATGGCGACAACCGAAACGGAGCATTTACAAACGCGCACCAAAGAAATGGAACACTTGTTAGCAACACACAAACAAGAATTAGAAACGGCCACGACAGAAGCCAGTGCGTTGCGTTTAAAAGTCACCGAATTGAATGAAACAATAACCAGGCAAAACAAAGCCATGGACACCGCCACGCAAGAAGTGGCTCGATTCAAAGCCAGTGAAGCGTCGTTGACACAAATGATGCACGAACACAAAGATCACGCGGACGGGGTTCGAAAAACGTTGGAAACGACCCGATCTGGTTTCACCACTCTTCAGCAACAATACGATCATTTGCAAACCAAACACGCCGAATTGGTGACACAACAAGAAAAGACGGCAACAGAATTGAAAGCGAAAATTGCCAATTTGAAACACAGTGGTGCTGCAATGAACAAAATGACAGTGACGTTGAAAGGCAAAGAGAAAACGATCAGTGGTTTGGGGTCAGACGTGGAACGTTTGACCAATACATTGAACAATACACAACAACGCTTGATCAGTTTTAGTGAACGCGAAGAAATTCAACGCCAACGAGCCGAAAACACCCGCAATCAAATCGAAGAATCTTTGCCCGGCTTGCAAAAATTGTTGAGTCATTTGACGGATGCGGCCAAAATGTCCGAAGTGGATGCGCAGAGTCAAAAAGAATTGTTGTCCCCCAGTGCTTTGATGATGGGAGGGACACAACCGGACATCGAGGAAGAGGGGGACGAGGAAGACGAGGAAGACGAGGAAGAGGACGGCGGTACCAACGGGGAAGCGGTCGTTTCCGTGCGTCGTACAATGAACAACATAAGAGCCACGCAACACCAACAAGGAACCGACGTGGACGACGACGACGAAGACGACGAAGACGACGAGGAAGAGGATGCTGTGATGGAAGTCGTACTCGAAGAGGAACCAGAAGAAAAAGAGGAAAGGGACGAGATTTCGTCGACGCCAAACATTTTATTGGGCGTGCGTGATACAAAAGGTAGCAAAGGGAAACGAGAACAACAAGAACAACAAGAACAACAAGGGGAAAACAGTGACAGCACCGAGAACGACGACGACGACGACGACGAAAGTTCTCAAAACAACGGTCCACGAACTCAAATGCGTGGAAATGATGCCTATGAGCTTGGTGACATGGAAAGTCAATCATTAATCGACGAAATGGAGTGATGAGGACTGAGATTGTCGTTTATAGAGAGAGACGTATCGCAGTAGCAGAAGAAGACCGCTGAAGTTCCACAAATAATCTTTTAATATTAATTTAAAATACCTGTAATAAGGAGGTGTGTATTTATTTATTTACTTTTTTATTTTAAAATCACACTAACATGTATTTTACATTTGTACATTTACATTTACATACATACATACATGAAGGTGTGTGTACACCTTGGTACATCCACCTTCGAAGGTGCATTCATTGATTTACAAACACGTGTACTACCGCCCGAGTGGTTCCATTTTATTGGCAGTTTTTACATACATTTACAGGTAACCACCTCGAGTACGAAACGTAAGCAATCTAGATCTGACACGAACATTGGTCTTTCTCGTGTAATGCGTCCTGGCGTTAATACGTGCGTTTTCTGGATCAAATGGATGAACACTTAACTCACGATACGCACTTGCCATGGTTGCACTTGATGAACGCACAGGCATGGAATAAGCACGTTCGTTTTGGTTTAAAATAAATTCTTCTTCTTCATCAAACGCTTCCAAGCGAATGGTGGGCAACAATGAAGTGTACGGCGCGGGCGGTGTTGGTTCTTGTTTTGTTTCACGCTCCACTTCCACCGCACGCCCCTCTCCCGTCGTGGGCGTGGCACTCACATTTGGGTTTTCAACCGTGGCGGGCTCCTCTCTTGCTTCTCTTTCCAATTGCACCGCGACTGCTGCTTCCGCTTCCCATATTAAATTGTCCATTTCAATTTTTGGTTGACACATCCACAGTAAACAATCCAAAGCACCATAGAGATTTGCAATGACATAGGGGTGCAACAGATACATCCCTGAAATGAGAATCCCTTGGCTATACGTCATGACTGTGGCGACCAAAGAAATTTCTTTCGTGGAAGGGATGTCGAAATTGTAAATGGAATCGGTCACACCACGAATCAACGTAGAAACCAGAGCAATCGATATAATGGTCAACACTCGAGTGGGCGATGATCTTGGTGCACCAGTGTTTGGACTTATGCCACGGTCCATCAATTTTTTGTCTCGTGCTGGTCGGGTTGCTTCGTCCTGGATGGGGCTGTCGATGGCCAAGGGGGACAATGTTGAAAGTGGTGATTGCTGCTGCTGTTGCTGTTGTTGTTGTTGTTGCTGTTGCTGCTGTTGCTGCTGCTGTTCCCACTGTGGCGGGCACAACCCCACGTGGGACATGTTTCGAACACTTGATTCTCTCTTGGAAGCACTGCTTGTCTGTCTTCCAATCACGTTGCTTAACAGAGCTGAACTGCTGTCCAAGGTGTTGAAATCCCTGTTCTTCTTGTTGAGGGTTTTTTTGATTGATCTGTTTCGACGTTGCACATGAAAAGTATAGAGACCGCAACACGCGACCACAAACGTGCACAATTGATACAGCGCGGTCACGATTCGCATGTTGCTGTTGTCAATGAATTCAATGGCACAAAATCGTGACATCAAAGGTTGCGGCAATTGACTGCTTGGGGCACGAGCACCATCGTACAATGAATACACCACGGCAGTAATGGAGAGCGAAAGCAACAAGGAACCGACGTGAAGCCGACTGCGCATGCCACAATCTTTCCCACAGGTTGCATTGTTCGTTTTGTTGCGACTCGCCGCTCTTTTGGAATGGCTTTTCCACCCCATGTAAAAAGCCAATGTTGCCGTGTGCGTTTGGTAAAATGTTTCAAAAAAAAAGGCGGCAAAGGCATACATGATGTTGTTCAATGGTCTGGGGCCGGAAGAAGACGGGGAGGGTCCCAAAGAGGCCACCTGTGCGGGCATGGCCATCGAAGGCATTTCATGGTCGTTTCCTGTTGCGATGCAAGCGACTGTGGTCGCACTGTAACCAACGTACGCAATCAACATGACCACCATAAAATCACAAGGAAAACGTAAAAACCAACGTGAACCAAACATACCCAACAACATGGGAATGGCCAAACACACCCCGATCCACGACATGCCTTCCGCAATGACGTCGTGCAAATGCATGTACTCTTCCGTCGTCATTCCTTTGGTTGCCTCCAACGAAGCTGCTGCCATCACGAGAAGAGGTCCAGCCACAAAAGAACATAAATTGGCAAACAGAGCCATGAAATCGGTGTGCACATTGTACAACTCGGCAAACATGTACACCGTGGGGGCCACGGGTATCATGCCATACAACCATCCAAAATCGGCGGAATCGTCGAACAACGTCGTGCCTTCGTGGTCGCCCATGAACAATGAAATGCATCGGTTGGTCACAAAAGCCATAAAAATTGTTTTCATAAAAATCAGCATGATCCCGTCCACAATTTCTTTCTTGCCGAATTTAGTGCGGCCAAAACAACCATGCATGCCAGCACCAATGGAAAACAAAGCTGTGACGGCATAACCTTTGCCAATTGTTCCAAAAAAGGCATTGATGGGTGTCGGCAATAGCGTGGGACGACTGTTGATTTCATCGGTGGTCAATGTACTGTACAACACGATGTTTGTGATTAAACCAAGAATGACCGAAGAGACTGCTGGTGTTGTCGTGACGTTCCACAATATACGAGGCAGCAAGGAACAGACGGATTGAGGTGGTGGTGGGGTGGAGGCGGTGGATACACCGGTCTTTGTGGGGCTAATGCTGTAGGAATAAGAGCGTCGCTCCAAGCTTGACGTGGTGGTGTTGGTGGTAGTGGTAGTGGTTACAGAAGACAATGAACGGGTCGGGCTGCCCATTGGTGCAAGGACACCGGACCCGACGTTGTGTGCACCTGCCACGGCGGCCGCCACCGATGCTGCCGCCGCCGCTGCCGCATCAGTCTTTTGTCGACCCAATTCCAAAAATATAAAGCCAGTGACGTTTAAAATTAACAATTGAAACGGGGCAAACAAATAGAGGTAATTGCTGAATTTGGTCGTGTGGTTGTTGCTAAACGCCGCGTCAATCAATGGTACTCCCAACGCAATGTCATTGGACTTTGTAGCAAAGATGCAAAAAATACCCAATGTTGACATCAGATTGTGGTCATTTTTGTTCCAACTGGAACGAATCCAAACGTACGCGGCCGTCGCTAGGAACGTGATGACCTTGGCGAAAAACATGCCGCCTAAAATGCCAAATTCGACCGTCCCCCAATTGACGTTTGATACTTCCACAAAAAAGATGGCGGGCAATGCGACGTTGCCGCAAAACTTTTTAATACCACGCAATTCGACGTAGGAAATGATGTTTAGCACCATTGAGAGGTACCCGAGAAGGATGATGAGGGAGGTCTGCAAAAGAGCGACGAGAATGGGGCCGACGATTCCTTGGGACGCGTGTTGCCCGGATGGGGTGGAGGAGGAGGAAGATGGGGAACTGGACTCCATGATTGTCTTGATCAAAGGTAAAGGAAATTAACGGTTGCGGGGCTTGAACTGGCAACGTGTAGTTTTGTGGTGCACCGCAAAGGGCTGTAATTGTAACGTGTAGTTTTGTGTGAACCCGCAGGTGTGAGACAGCAAGTCGTGAGGGGAGTGTCTTATAGTCTCAATGAAATTGGTTCCACTGGGTTGGAATGCGCAAGGGGGTCAGAGGTCAGAGGTCGAGGACGTTTACTTACAATCTTTGCGGTTAGATATATTTTGGTCTGCTCTATTCTTGTAGGACACTTGCATATTCCGGAGATGCATCATTCAACTCCCACCGCCCAATCCCTACCAAACCCCCCCACACACAATCCCCCGTGATCAATACTTTCTGTATCTCCCCGTGCCATCGTCACGGTACCCTCGATGTTTAATTTCACGGTACACCGGGTCGTTGGGCATGACTACTTGATTGTGCAACTCAATGTGGTTGATTTTGTGCCCTCTTCTCCATTGTTGTTTTCCCGTCATCACTTTTCCTCTCATGCGCGCCACTTCCTCCTTTCTTGGCATCGTTGGCAAATCACTTCTTTTACCGTATTGCATCATCAACATGGGGCTGGTCTGCGTCCCACCATCCACCACTCCAATTCGTGCCAGGTCTTTGGTTTCATGCCGAGCCTCTTCTCGTTGTTGTCGGGCTTCCTCTTGCGAATACCATAATTTACTCACTTCCTTGTCCTTGACCCTTTCAAAAGTTCGTGTTTCATTCATTTCTTCCGAAAAGGACACGGACATTTTTTTCTTGTGTTTCCCACCCCTGGTGGCAGTGGTTGTCGATGTGGAGGAGGAGGAGGAGGAAGAGGAGGAGGGCAGTCGAGGTTCGTCGGATGGGAGGAGAGGTGGCATTTCGGTGGGGCGGGTGGTGTTGAACGTGGTGGTGCTGCTGCTGGTGGTGCCGGAGGTGGAGGCGGTGTCGTGTGTTGGGTTGGAGGCGGAGACCGTAGTGGTGGTGGTGGTGGTGGTGTTCGTTGATGGTGGTGGCGAGGCTGCCGCAGTGGTGTTCTCCACCCCCAATTCGTTCAGAAAATGTGATCTTTCTTGTTCTAACTCTTTGCCACTGGGGTGTTGTTTCTGAGGGGAACCGGCAGTTAGTGACTTTGAAACGTCGGACGGTTTCGAAGCAAACGGATCTGATGTGGCCGCATTGTGGTGGTTCACATGAACGATGGTGATTTTTTTGCCTCTCCAGGAAAAAGCGGACCCAATTTGATTTTCTTTGCTGTCCTTGATGTCCACAGGGCCCTGATTTCGCCATAGACTAGACATGTTTTCGTTGCACGATTACCGGTCTTCAAGCCTGTCACCTCGAACCCCCTATTTTGAGTTTAAAAACTTCCGACTGCAACTTTCTTCTTATACTTTCCGTGGCGCAACTGGCCATGGCCCTCACAAATAATTTGCGCCGTCGACTGAATTACCTTGAAAACACATCAACCTCCAATTCATGGGCCAAAGATTCCACCACTGATTACAGTGGCGTGGTGGTCTCATACATTGTTAAAGTCATTGGAATGTTAATATTATTGTGCGTCGACATTGGTTTCAACAGCAGTGTGGACCACGACGACCCGATGCCAATAGGTGGTTCCGATTCACTTCGTTTAACCTTTGGCATGATCTATTTCGGAAGTCAGGTAGGTGCACACGTACTCGTTCGACCGATCTGTGGCCTGAAACGATGACGTTTGTATTTTTCAAAAATATCTAACAGTTTCTTTTTAACTTTTTCAAAACTTTGATGTCGTTTCTTCCTGTTGCTTCCGACCAGATTGTGGTGCAAATATTGGTGTTTGTCATGTTCTTTCTGTTGCTGTGTGGGACATATTTATTTCGTGTTGGTCTGATTGGAGTTCTGAGTAAATATTTCAAATGGGTCATGTTTGTAACGTTGACCTATTTGATTTTAACTTGTGCCTTGGGTGCCATGCGTTTGGCGCACATTGGAGCAGAAAGCGGGTCGTTTGCCGGTGTGTGGAATGTTTCGGGGTATTCTTTTGTGTCAATTGTTCAAAAACTATTTGCTACGTATTACTATGTCATTAATATTCGAACAGCGATACAATTGGGTCAACCCAAATTTTATACCAAAGAACCATGGGTACAAATGTATCGAGAAGGCAACAAGTAAACAGTGGTGTGCATGTGCCCAGGGTAGGCAAAGGAATGGAGCATGGAAATAGAACAATGGGAAATGGTGAATGGTGAATGTAGAAGAAGAAAACACACAAATATGTGCAATAGGGAAGTGGGTGGTGGGTGGTGGTGGTGGTGGTGGTGGTGGCGGAAGGGAAAGTGGCAAGAAGAAGGAGGAAGATACACAACAAGCAACAAGAAGTGACGAAGGGTGTAAAAATCTTTGACAATCGAACACAGTGGGGGGTGCACAGCCTTTGGACACAAACAAGTGGGGGCAACATGCCAAATGTATAGAACAATGCAAACAAAATTAGAGGTGGGAGTGGGAGGAGGAGAGTCGGAGAGAAAAGTGAAAAACACGATGGGCACAAGTTCGCCAAGCATCAATGCTACTGGTACAATAGAGAGAGTATCGGTGTCTTTAATCTAATGGTATATTCTCTGTACGTGTGCTACGATTTGCAGGCGGTTCTTGTCATCTGCCTCCTTCTTTCTTCTTTCCTCTTTCGAACTCATGTTTCACCAAGAAAGCTAAGAACAAACAGACATACTGTGGTATCTAACAATCCCCTGTTGCTGTTTCTTTGACTGGTATCTAACACAAGAATCCTATTCAAATTTACCAAGAATATCGTCGTCCCTAAACAATTGAAACGTATCGTCGCCCAATTGAACCTCAGTGCCCCCGTACTCTGGAAGAAGTACCGTGTCTCCTTCCACCACATTTACTGGAATAAATTTGCCATCTTCGTCTTTGAGCCCCGGTCCAACAGCAACGACCGTACCTTCGTTGGGTCTTTTTTGTGCAGCTTCTGGAAGGAAAATTCCAGATGCAGTCTGTGTGTCCGCGACGATGCGAGAGATCAGGATGCGGTTGCCCAACGGGAGAAGTTTGCGAATGGCTGCCATGATAATTGATTGGATGAAAACGTTGTCTGATGTTTCGGAGGGGGTATGTGGCACTCGCCGAAGACGAAAATGATGGTATTACATGCGTCGTCGGATTCAGTGTTCAAAAAGAGGAAGAAGGAACTACCTATTAACCTATTTAGAAGGTGTAACCTTGAAGGTAATTCTGTTTTCAGAAAATGTTTTCATGTTTTCATGTTTCCTGCTGGGTTTCAGGTTTTACTACTGTTGTACTACTTTTACTTTATTACTGCCGAACTACAACACATCTTCCTCGAGCAGTTGACATTCATGGGTACTTTCATGCGACAATGGACTGGGTGCTCTGGGTTTCTTGGTCGCCGTTCGCGTGGAACCACTGCTTCCACTACTGCTACCACCACTCACCGGCCCAATCACCTGCCCAAATTTGTTAATGTTGCCCATGCTCCCACTCCCATTGTATGTGACGCCCACCTTGTTCTTGCCACTGCCTTTTGGACTCAATGTTTTAATGTACCGATTCCATTTTAACAGTTGCGTGCAAAAACCAGCGTTGGGTTGCACAATGGGCCGCCTCGACCGCATCAGATCAATCGCGGCAACCATGTCGATCTTCATGGTAAACATTAAATACGAAGCGATCACCGTCGCCGATCTGGATTTGCCGGCAAAGCAATGCACCAAGACACGTCCACCGGCACTGATCGCACGCCCAATGAAACTGCAGGCACTGGCCAAATGACTGTAGATGTCGCTCGCCGGTGTGTCGTCAATGGCAATTTGTTTGTAAATGAAATCATTGGGGTGGTACAATTTAATGTTGTTGGCCGCACACAACACATGAGTAATGCCATTGGCCAATAAATTCTCTTTGCTGATGGCCGCACCCACACTCCCAATGTACAAACCCGGGACAATGTTGATGGGGGTAGCATCCGTTTTGGCAATGCGCATGATCATCACGGCACGCATGATTTCGTGCAATTTTGCTTCTTGGTCGTTGTCCAAACTGTCGGCGGTCATGGCTGAATGGGCTCTGCGGGCACGATTGGGCGAGGCAACGGGTGGTTGCGGAACGGCGCTGTCGGAGACGGGTATTTGGAAACCATTGGACGACCGAGTTGCGGCATCCAGACACATGCTGTTGGACGGTGAACGAAACGAAGGAGACGTTCTTGCTTTTCGTTCGCGGTCTTCGGCACTGTCGGTCAAGGCACGTTTTCTTTGCCCAATTTCTGGACCGCGTTTCGCAGCATTGAAGAGCGGTGCTGCGGCGCCGCCGAGGAGGCGGACGGGAGGGGCAGTGGTGGTGGAGGAATTGGAGGAGGAACTGGAGGAGCACACGAGGGGTGGTGCTGTATTTGCCGTACTTGTGGGTGTGTGAGGGTTGGTGTGGACGGCCAAGTGTGCGGGACTCTGGTGGTGGTGGTGGCTGTTGGTCCCCGTGGTGCTAAAGACAGTGGGTGGCCGCGGCGACGGCGGCAACATGGAAGGAACAGAGGAGGGACCACTGGCAAAAGAGGACATTGGAAAAGGAATGAAAGTGGTGTAAATTGAGTGGAAGATCTATGGTGTTGTGCTTGGGTGGACGAGCAGGGTTGGTTAGGCCAGCATGGTTGGAGGTGGTTCGTCGGTCTATTGAATTCAATGATTGGATATCGGTGTCGGAATGGCAAAACAGAAATGTCCTCATCTCCAGTCGTTGCCAATTTGAAGACACTGGAAATCTTCCCGACCAAATCGGGGCCGGGCCATCTCCTGTCTTCAAGAACAACAAATCATAGAAGCCTGACTGTTATTTTTCGTGGTGCACCTATCCCATGGCGTCCGAGGGGAAATACGACGAAGGCAAGTCGTCCTCCGATGCCATGCCATCGCCTAAAATATTGCCCCCACCCCCACGTGGTGCCGGACCACGCCGGTCGTCCGTAGCCGCCATTCGTGCGAAACTGGCTTCTTCCGACCCCGGCCAACACAATGGCAGTGGCAGTGGCAGTGTGCCACCGCCCAACCAACCAAAAGCGGGCAAAACGACGGGCAGTTCCACCGCGGCGTACCGCCGAATGTTGATGCAAAAAAGAGCGGCCGCCGCCGGAAGAAGTGAAAACACTTCGTCCAATTCAATCGTGCCGCCGCCGAAAGGCAAACCACCAACCAGAGGCCACCCTCGCCACCCTCGCCACCCTGGCCACCACCCTGGCCACGACGAAGGCAAACGATCGCAGTCACCACCCCGTGGCAATAGAGAGCGCGGCCGTGCGCCAAAGGAAGGCAAAGAAGCCGAACGAGAACAAACCGATGCACAAGCAGGCAGTAAATACAACAACGACGACGACCCTCTGCCCGACGCTCTGCCCGACGGCATCGATGATTTTTTGGCTGGGTTTTCCTCGGAGGAGGAAGATTTAGTGGAAGAACTGGACCACGACGAAGACCTGGATGCACACCGAGAATCAAAACGGGGCCAACCCGCGGACCGCACACCACACAAGCAAACGACCGACCGCTCCCGGTTAGAAAGTGCTTTTAGTGCTGAAAAAGACACGACCCAAATCACGACCATTGCCAACGACAACACGACAACGACCACTCAGTTGTCCTCGTCCTTTGTCGTGTCAGACGTGTACGACGACACGCATCAATTTGTGGGGGGAAGCCGGGGGCGTGGCATTGGTGGGCGTGACCGGAACGAACGCAGGAGGGACGACGCGTACATTGGTGACGACATTCCAGATTTGGAAGACGTCGATGTCGAAGATCTGAACGAAAGTGGTGATGGATGGGTGGACAGAAGAGCAGCGGACGTGCATCGGCGGCAAGTGAATGTCGATAAAATGGGGAAACGATTGGCCGTGAGGGAGGAAAGAATTTACCAACAAGAACGAAGAAGGATTGAACGGGGAGAAGAAGACGACACTGTGCCACGCTCCCCTCGGAGCGCGCAACATTCTCCGGCGCGAGGAAACAAAAGAAACAACAGAAACGAGGGCCGGAACGAGGGCAGGAACGAGGGCAGGAACGAGGGCAGGAACGAGGGCCGGAACGAGGGCAGGAGTCGACGACACCGTGGGGGCAGCCAAAGCCGAAGTCGATCTCCCGTCGTTCGACGTGACCGTTCACCAGAACCAAAACAAGAAGAAGAAGAACCCCGGAAAAAAATCAAAGGAAGATTTGATTTGGACGAAGTGGTTTTTGCCAAACCCGCTGAATTTTCCAAATTGAAACGTGGCATTGTCGTGAGAATCAACAAAGACGGCAACAGTTACGACATAGAATTTGACAACGGTGATGTTGGCCGGGAAATCAGTGGAAAGGAGATCAAACGGGCTCGCAAAAAGAAGAAAAAGGGGCAGGAAAAAAGTGGCAGAGGTGGTGGTGTTCGAGATTCCAGAGATTCGGGGTTGTCAAGAGACAGTGGTGGCAGTCGTCGCAGCGACGACGACGGTGGTGAGGATCGGTACGGGGACGAAGGTCGGTACGGGGACGAGGGTCGAGGCAGGGACGATCGAGATGGTCGGCCCACACGCAGGGCAAGGGACGATGAAAAAGAGGACCGTCGTCGTCGAGACAGGGATGGTGACCGAGATGATGATCGAGATGATCGAGACAGGGATGGTAAAAAGAAACGTTCCGACGACGATGGTCGGTCCAAAGAAACACAAGAAAAGAAACCGGTGCCCAAGGCGGAACAAGCAAAAGGTGCCAGCAGTAAAACAGAAGAAGTCAAAGCAGCAGCGTCCACGGATGTCATTATGCCACCCGCACAACAGAAATTGACACCCTACGAAACACGGGTTGTGCCGACACGACGTGAAGATTTAGTTAAATTTTTATTGTTGCCACCCTACCGTGGTGTCAACAAAAGAATTCGTTGTTACATTAAAAGGTAAGGAGAAAGGTGGTGGTCGTAGCAACATTGGTTTGTGGTGGGTTCGTGGTGGGTTCGTGATGCGTGTCCACTGATCGTCTATGTGTTTGTTGGGTTGGTTTCTTGTGGTTTCTTGTGCGCCTTGTTGTTCTTCCCGACAGGCATAAATCAATGACTGGAAAACAAACGTATTCCTTTTGGTTGGAACCGAACGATGGCAGTGCCAGTCGTAATTTAATGTATGCCTCTAAAAAAGGCATGACCAACAAAACGACGTATTTGATTTCTTTGGACAAAGACGACATGGGCAAATCGTACAACGATCGGTCGAAATGGTATTTGGGTAAATTGCAATCCAAAGGCCGCGACACCAATAAGTTTTACGTGTACGACCGGGGAATGAACGCGGAAGATTTAATGTTGATGGAACGCGGCAGCAGTAGCCGGCAGGGTGGTGGGGTGGGTCTTCGGCAATCCGCCGCAAGAAGGGAATTGGCCGTGGTGGCCTACAACCGTGGTTCTCACTTTTCACATTCCAGAAGAATCGAAGTGGGGTTGCCGGCCATTGTTCGGGACGACGGCACGACCGTGACGGAGGCCCAGTTTCGTCCCTTTACGGACGCGGATTCCTTGATGACCGTGTTTGAGAACATTCGCACCAAGGGGCAACACAACGTGGTGGCGTGCAAACGAATACTGGCCCTCCACAACAAAGCTTGGAGCGCGGGGAAAACGAGTGAATTGAGTCAATTTGGTGGCCGGGCGACGGAAAGTTCCACGAAAAATTTTCAATTGTGTGTCAGTCCACCGTCGGACACGGCGTTTCGAAAACAATTTGAAGCCGGTGTGATGGGCCAACGGGAAAAAATCCACCCCGAACGTGTCGTGTTGCAGATGGGGCGGTGCGTGGATCGGTTCAACGTGGATTTTACGTACCCAATGAGTTTTTTTTCGGCCTTTGCGTTGTGTTTGAGTCGGTTTGCCACGAAAGCGACCGATGCTTTTTAAACATTGTACGTGGCGTCCCGGTGTCCCTATTTTGGATTTTTTAAAAACATGGAGTACAAGACTTTTTATAAAAGAAAATGATTTATTTTTATATTTGTTGGGGCGGGCTTTTCTTCTCTTCTTTTTTGCATTCTCGTTTTGTGTCCTTCCAGCTTCCAGCCTTTCAGTTCGAAGTGTCCTTCCAGGTGTGGTCCATTGTTCCTTTCCTTTTTGGTACATGTATGATCTCTTTTCATCGCTTGAACCAGACCTGCTTACCCAACCAATAAG
>Ga0115007_10001700_pt1 | contig 13978 bp, 8 predicted proteins | sample ArcOceMetagenome_2_FD_87166 | JGI IMG/M metagenome (GOLD analysis project Ga0115007, IMG submission 87166) | Marine eukaryotic phytoplankton communities from Arctic Ocean - Arctic Ocean ARC135M Metagenome | ecosystem: Environmental > Aquatic > Marine > Oceanic | place: Arctic Ocean | collected... | reverse complement strand
TTTTTCTTCTGTGGAAGAGTCATCTTCTTCTTCTTTTTTGAAAGAGTCTGCAACCATTTTCAGTGTTCTCTGAAAAATCTCCTTCTTGTGTTTTTTACTCTTGTTATCAAACGATGTCATCAAATCCTCGAGCAATCTTTTTCTTGGTTGACCACCAAGTATCTCAACATCTTCATTATTATCTTTCGTTTCCTCATTTTCAAGGTTTGCGTGACGTGTTACAATGGCGTTCGAGGCCTTGCTTTCAATAATCTTTACAAATGCACTCATATCGAACATATTCCACCAATCCTCTCTATGTCCGGTAGCCGTTGCATCTATTTCAAGGTATGCAGCTTGGAAGGCAATTTGTTTCATACAGGCCTTGAAGGAAATAGGGACTGAAACAAGTGCCTTCCTTGAACCATTTTTGTTTGGGTCAATATCAGATTCTTTGTCAGAGTTTGCCTGAATCGAGCTTTCGAAGATGCCAGTTTTTATTGCGTATTGGTAACGATCCTTTGTTCCGTACTTCTTTTTGGAAGGGTCCTGAAGGAAGTTTCGATATTCAATCCGTGCTGTATCATCAAAACACAGAGACTTACAAAGCAACGCTTTTTTCTTCGCCAAGATATCAATAAACGGCATTCCTGTTTTCCTGAAGGTGTTAACTCTGCAGAAATCAACCAAGTATTCTACGTAATAGAATAGCGCTTTATCGATGAGCTTTATCCATGTTGATGTTTCATCCGTAGCTAAATGGGACCATATATTTTTGAGAATGTCTGGTTTATAAGAGGCGTTGTCAATTGCGTCCACAATTCTTCCCAAATTGATTGTATCTACTGGTTCTGGCATGGTGTAGGCTTTGAGAAGAAATCGCAGCAATTCGGAACTGAACACCTGTCTGATTTGGGCTTTGTTCGGGAATCCTTTTTTGGTACTTTTACCAGCTAGTTCGGTATGCGTTTCTGTATCTTTAAATGCTTCTGGTAACTGTTTCAACATGGCGGTACTGCATTCATCAGACAGTACTTGAATGTACTGGAATCTATTTATTGTTAAAGATTTGTTTTCGTGAAGAATGGAACAAGTGCTGCTCAATTGTACAGAATATTCTTTCGACAAAAATAGGGGCTGCAGGACTCGGAGGATAGAAAAAGCTTGCCAAGTGATACCGAATTTTGTAACTGAAGCGTGGTTTGGAGACATTTTTTTAAGTGATTTATCAAACACACCATATGTAGAGCAGATGTCGGACCACATCATTTCATGAATCTGAAGATATGAGCAGCATAGTTAGTATATGAGTATACTTCACACCATTTTTAACGACTTTGAAACTTACTTTGTCTGCATCTTTGTCAAACCCAGCCAAAAACGACGATGAATCCTTCACGATTTGCCCATTCTTGTCAATAAGAAGATTCAAATATGCGTCAGTTTTACACATCGTTTTATGAATACTCTGCATTCTGAGAAGGAAACGTTTCAGATGGTCCTTTCTTTCCTTTCCTGTTCTAGAGAAGAAGTGTTTTCTTTCACCATTGACTGGGTCACTATTCAAGTAACTGTCATCCCCCTTGGCTCCTTGCTTTGCTTCCATTACCAGTGTATTCTTAATTGCATCAAAGAACGTATGTCCAACTGTGGCTCTTCTCTGTTGAAAGATTTCAAATGAGTAATCTTTGAGAAGGGACAAAAGCTTGGCAATAATATGTGTGCTCAATTCCGGCTTAAACCTTTTGTTTAAGACGAACATTTTCAAAGAGACATTTCGATTGCATTTCAAAAGTTTTTCCCATCGTGCTTCACTTTGGTTGTCTTTCAGATACTGTAATAGTGCGTAGCATCGGTGGAGTCCGTCAATGATGCTAATTTTAAAACCATCTTCAAACTGAGAATTTGTTAGATAAAATTAACTGTGAAAATTGTGAAAGGAAAGAAAACATACCTGAACAATGCATTCTTCAAAGGATGTGGGTATGTTATCTTCAGTAATAACAAAATCCAATGACCTCTTTTTGTCCGAGATGGAGAATTTATAGGAGTCGTTCTTTTTTTTGACAGTTGTTTCTTTTCTGTAAATAAAATGGTGTTTTGACAGATGAGTCATGGAAATGAAGAATGGTTGTCAAATTTCATATTGATCAATATGATTTTGATAAACGTTTCAACAGAACACTTACTTCGTTCCTGTTGCGCGAACAAATGGTACTGCATAAATATCATCGTCTTCTAAAATCTTTTCAAAAAGGATGCACTCGATGCCCATATCAAGGGTTTTATTGGTAGTAGCTTCGTCGATACAACTATTGAACCAATTCTGCAACAATCGGAATTGTTCCGTTGTCGTGTTGACAAAATGATGATTTGTTTCGCAGATGTAGAGGTCGGAGCATCTGATCTTTAACAGACTGAGAAGTCCTACCATTGATACTTGAACTTCCTTTTTCTGAAAGATTTGGTGAACGATAGAAGAGACTCCTATTTGTTTAATATTGTCAATTTCCAGCAATTGTCTGATATTCTTCCTTTCACTTACGATTGCCACGCATTCTGCTAGTTCTGTTAAGAAAATATGACGTTATTAGAATAAAAATGAAAAAAATCATATTGATCAATATGATTTTTTTCTTACCGTTGTTTTTTTCTACACCAATTTTTTTTGTCGCTGCGGTCAGGATTGAATTATAAAGTTAGTAGGATAAACATTGATAAAATCATATTGATCAATATGATTTTGTTTCTTACCATTGGTGTTTTCGCTTTCGGTTTTGTCTTGAGAGGCTGCTTCCTCTTGTTCTTCCTTCTCAGCTTCGGTATTATGGCCTTCGTCCTCCTTATTCTTTTCATGTTCAGTAGTTTCCTCAAGGAGGAGGATTGCTTTCTTCGCAGCTTCTGCAGCTTCGGCAGCTTTTGCAGCTTCGGCAGCTTTGAATCCTTCCAGATTTTCCCTTGCACTTTTGGCTTCTGAATCAAGGACGCGTTCAATATTAACGGGGGCATTGTCATCATCCTTCGTCTTTGTAGTTAGACCTTCTTGTTCGGCAGCTACTAGGGGTTCGTTTTCGGCTTTTTCGGCAGCTAGGAGTGCTAGGCGTTCTTCTTCTTTTTCGTCGTCTTTCTTCTGCGCATCTGCGATTCCTTCCTGCCCCTTTTTCCTCGCAGATTTGTTAGAAGAATTTGCTTCTTCTGTTGATCGGGTCGGTGGTCGTTTCGGCATAGTTGCTGTTGTTGTGTGTTTGTGATGTATGAGCGGATGTGCTGATGTGTTATTGTTGAGTGAATTGTGCTTTCACTTGAAAATCTCTGTTCCAAACAAAGGCCTCGTTTTCAGAAATCTCTGTGCCATTGTTAAAATGACGTTGTGCAAAATCTTGCTAGCGTGACGTGGTGCAATAATCAAATACGAATCTGTGCAAAATGTATGAAAAAAAAAGATTAATAGCTTGCGGACATGCAAAATAGCTGAAAATATAGATATGTGAATTTTTAGCGATATTCCTAATTAAAAATATTGATCTCAACTGACGATCTAAAGAAATTAGTAGATGAACACAAGCGTTGAGTTGAATCATTGAAACAGCTTCAATCGTTTAAAAATTATATCGTTCAATTTGATTTTCTCAACGGTCTCAGTTGTTTGTTTTTCAACGCATCGACCGAATACGTCCGATTCGCCATAAGTAATATGTAATGTAGATTTCTCAACGGTTTCAGTTTATTGTTTTTCAGAGCTTCAGCCAAATACGTCCAATTCGCTATAAGTAATATTTAATGCTCACTCTTTTTCAAAAGCGTTATCAAATTTTAAAAAATTCATACTACAGTATTCACCATGCTTTCAACTGTTTCCGATCATTCTACCATCAAAACGATGACCACTCACACCGCCGAAATCATCAATGGCAGCGATATGCACAATGGTGCTGTCGGCGAAGACGATGATGTCATTCTTTGTGGTGCGGGCGGTATTTCTGTCAATCCTAGCTACGCGAATGCTGCTTCTTTGAAAAACGACTTTGATGATGCGTCTTCACACATGTTCTTATCTTCGGATGTAAGTACTTTGTATAACATAGCCAAATCTGTTGCCTACTTCGTTCGATGTACAATATGATTGGTTCCATTCGGATGTTAAAGCTTGTTCGTTTCGAAGTAATCCAATCAAAATATGTGTATAATCATATTGATCAATATGATTTTTTCGGGATATATTGAACATTTCACTTCACCAAGACGCTACAAAAATACTTTTACAATATATGAAAAATCATATTAATCAATATGATTTTTTCGTTCTGGTTCAAAAATCACATAATTTCGTTCAAAGTTTTGTAATTTCTGACATTGTTTTTTTTTTTATAAAATGAAAGTTGATGAAAACTAAGTGTGTTCTCAGTACCAGCACTTCCTTCAATTGGGGTAAAAAATCCGATGTTGTAAAACTTGCGGGTAAGCACACTAAAGGTTGGACTCAGTTTAATGGTAGGAGTGATGCGATCGTTGCCATCATTGAAGCCATGACCTCTGAACAAATTCGCGCTCAGTTTGCTCTTTTCTTTAATGAAGGCCATGGTGAGCCCAGTGCTACACTAAAAACTATGCTTCTTGAAGTGTTACGTGTTGGTAGCTATGGTTCTGAGGCTACTGACAAGTACACTGTTTGGAGCAGGAAATTTAACGTTGTTTCATCCCTTTATGGGGACGTTATTGAAACCATTGGAGAATCGTTTCATAAAACAGGTTCAAATACGTTTGCAAAATGGGTTGGTGTTGTCATTGAGGCGCAAAAGGACGAGAGGTATCTCAAGAAATCCAAAGATATTCAGAAATGGGTGTTGAATAACCATTTTCAAATGTTGAGGAAAGTTGATTTGGATTTCCTCTTATGTGCTGGAATGGCTTTACTTGGTCAAACAGGAATGCAGTGTGCCCAAGATACTGTCAGGAAAGTTATTAGTATCGTTCAGATGATTATTGCAGCAAATGCTACAGTCGCTGTTTATGATGATGACAGAATGTTGTGGGTACTGAAGAATGATACCTATGGTTCAGTTATTGGTGACATTGAGATGACTGGTACAATTGAAGACAGAGTTGAGGACGTTGAGATGACTGGTGCAATTGAAGACAGAGTTGAAGACAGTAGGAAAAGGATTGTTACACCAAGCAAGGATGAACAACCCATGAAGGTGATGAGAGTTGGTGACGAACCAAAGTTGAGTAGATCCCTCTTCTCTGATAGTAATATTGGTGATGAAACAGGTAAGTTGTTGGATATGTTCCCTGTGGAAGATGATACATCAGTCCTTGATAAGTCAGTGAAGACTCTTAAAGACCAAAACCTTGGCAGAGTACACTCAAATGATGGTTTGGCAACAATGAAGGGAAACGGTTATAGGGAGGATGATGAATTGGTGGAAAACTTTGCACTGGAAAGGATCTTGAATACCTCCAAAGCTACTACTGGAAATAAACCTCGTGAACTGGTATTAACGGAAGAAGAGAAGGATCGAATTTCAAAAGATGCTGAATATGAACAATATTTGTTACTGAAAAAAAAGTTTGATCACCTCATACAAAAACCTGAAAAGGTTGTGATTGAACACAAAGCAAATTCAATGGATCCTTCGGGTAAGTTCAAAAATCATATTGATCAATATGAATTTGAGAATTAAAACTGACAAAACTTAATTTTGTCCCTTCTAGGATGTCCCCCCTTTCGGAAAGTTAACAACGTTGATGGTGATGTCTGGACTCCAGTACTTCTCGGTCCTGAAGGCTCAGGTGTGTACAGAGTTACGCCATATAAAAAAACTCCGCCTTCTCAACCATTTGTGAATGGATTTAATCTTGCTGATAAGGAAGTATTGAAAACTGATGATGTTATTGAGTTGCCCAAGTGTCTAGACGCCATGCCATGTGCTGCTGGTACAAAATGTATTATGGCTGTTGATGGAGTACCTGCGCTAGCGAAATATATCCATCGTTGTCCAGGAATGAATCAGGATTTTCGGTCTTGCAACTCACATATTCATGCAGTTTGTGGTGTGGACATACCAGAAAACGTCAAGAAAAGCGAAATGCATGGAAGATGGTGTTTTACTTGTTATGGGAAGAGTTCACAAGACCAAAAACATACACCTGTGACTATCTCACTTCACCCGTCTGTGTCTGGGCCAAATCCTAGTACATTGGTGAATAATAACACATGCCCAAATGGACTTCAAACAATCTCCGAGACACCTAAAGATGATCCTTTGCCATTGTTACAGTTGCCTCCTGTTTCAATTATCAAGAAATCAGAACTTATTGCTAATCCCTACCAAAAGATTGAAATTCCGAAGAAGTCCAGTGGTGCTGGTCTGAAATTGAGAACGAGAATTCCCATTGCAATGTCATCAAAGCCCAAAATGAAGTCAGTTAAACAATATCAATTGTTTGTGACCGTCCCTGTCCCTCAGGCACAGACATGTCCAGATGAACACACTTACAGATTTGCTATATTTATCAATGCTTACGCTAGCATGACTCAGGATAAATCAGTGTTCGAGTTTAAACCGGAACTATTCACTAAAATGTGCGACTTGTTATACTCTGCCAGAGGCTCTGAGTGTGAAATTCCTATCGGATCAATGAATCATTACACAGATATGCTACTCTCAGCTTTCTCAGATGTTCACAAAGTTCGTGCTCTGCCTGGTTCCCAAGACAACTTTCACAAAACATGTGGTTTGAAAGGCGATTATACGTCCTATCAAGTGGGTGGTTTGTTTGAACTGAAAGTTCAACGGCCAGATTTGGTTCAAAAGGAACTCGGCGCACTTGTTCAAGAATTCAGAAATATTGTTTCAAGTCGCAATTTTCACCACGCGTATAAATTGGCGGCATACTGGCAGTACTGTATGGAGGGTGATACAGGAGTGAATGACTTGATGACAACATTCAATGAGCAGGCTAACAAGATTGGAAACAAAGAACAAGTTTTCACCAGAGCAAATGCTAAAGGCGGTGTTTACCATCTCCTTATTGCTGACAGATATGGAGTACTATCGAAGGTTTTGGGAGACACTGCACCTGATGTGAAATTTGATGTTGCATTTGACGAAATACTTCTCAATCAAGACATAAGTCGGTATACAGAGGCCATTGTTGGAGTGTATTCAGCTGCTTATGAGCGTGTTCTGTTTTCTCTGAAAGCTCTGAATCGGGATACATCATTCCTACAGCATCACAGTATTTCAAACAACTAAACTAATATGATCATTTTCCCCATTCAAACAGTTGACAGTACGAATCGAAGATTAGTTATGAGAAGAAAAAGTCGAGCTGATAAGAAGAAGAGGGATGTCAACAATGGTAAGCGATTCGTTACCTCCGAGAAATATGCTTCAAAATTCATATTGATCAATAATGATGAACAATAACATGGGAAATCATATTGATCAATATGATTTTTGAAATGGTGACTATGATTGTTGCCTCTGTTCTTCTTTTCCGTTTCCAAATAATCTCACACTCCATTTTCTTCTTGATTTTCGTGTATAGAAAAACAACATCATGAAAAAAGAACTGGGAGAATAGCAATATTTCTTGCTAGGATAATACCATCAGTTTCGAAACAAGTAGTTCTCTACGTTGCTATATATGCTTTGTACATAGCAGCATCATCTGTGGGAGTGTCACACACTTTTGGAAACCTTGCAACTGACCCAATGATGGCTGAGACTCAGACAGATATTATCCTGAGGTATAACAATTTGAGTGCCAGTGTAAAAGCAGCAGAGGGTCGAATAAGAAACAAATGGAATACAAGATGCAGTTTACCTGTTTCAGACGAGGTCAGAAGCGTATTCAGTGGGAGTGTCATTCAGAAACAGCAAGAAATACTCAGTACTCTTGATTTTGAATTTAAATCAAAGAATCTATCTTTTGTGAGATGCCCGGAGTGTTCCTCGGATACTTTGCAGTTGAAACCAGACAACCGAGCATGTTCCATAAAATGTGAAGACTGTCTTCGCAACAAACTCACTCAGGCTCATTTTATAAAAGAAAACATGTTGCCGTTATGGTACAGCACTGATGGGAAAATGCACTTTGACATCCCAAACGAACTACGTGATCTGACGTTCGGTGAAAAGTTACTGATACAGAAAACGTCTGTGCTCATTCCAGTGGTTCATTTAAAAAATGGTAGATTGGGGATGAAGGGTCATACCTGTATGTTTCGCAAAGACCTAGCATCAGTTTGCAACATTTTACCGAGAATAAAAGTCAAGATCATCAACGCTATTAATGAATATGCCACAGGGTCAACGGATGAAGCTTCTTTCACACATCAAATATTCAAAATACGGCGAGACAAAGTTCTGAAAGCTCTAATATGGTTGAAGAAACATCACAGCGGTTATAAAGATATTATTATCGATGAAGCAAATTTGGATTGGATGGATGGAGAGGACGAGGACGTTCTATCCCTAGAAAATGTGGATATAAGCGATCATATAGTTGACAAGACAGTTCAAGATAATCTCGCTGAAACGGTTGCTGAACAGCAGACAAATCCTAGCATTATTGATACTACAGATATGGATATGGAATTCAACGGAGTGGCAATGGAACAAGCACAAGATACATACAACAAAGAGACAAAAAAGTTGATTCAATCGCTAACAAGTGATATTGATAAGACTGGTTGTGATGCATTGCCAGTCATGATGCTCCCACAAGTGTCAGAAGATCCCATTGACGAATATTCACAACCACACGTATTTGCCAATGCTTATCCTTGGCTTTTTCCTGGTGGTTTTGGTGATTGTTCATCAACGATTTGTCATGATAAAACACGTGCCATGAATTGGTGCCGAATGTTGATTCGGTTTTCTGATGGTCGATTCATGAGAGATCCTGTTTTCTCCTTCCATCTCTTGAACTTCGTTCAAAGACATGTTAACAACAAAGATGCAGTATTCTTTGTGAACAGATATTTGAAGGACAAGATAATGACAGTAGAAGACATAAGGTCACAGATAGAGAACAAGAACTTCGATTTTGTTCGTAGAATACAACAGTATGCAGCAACAAAAATTAGAGGAAGTGATGGATGGTGGCGTCATCGGAGATATGAGCTGGATTCTTGGATTGGTAACCAGTTGGAACTGGGGCACGGGCCTCCAACATTATTTATGACGTTTTCTTGTGCAGAATATTGGTGGAAAGACCTAGAAAACCTACTTCTAGAAAGATGCACTGGTACAGAAGATGAAGAGCTAGCAAATGTTATGGTACATGACACAAATGAAAAAAAAAGAATGACTGCCAAAGGAAAACTATTGGAAAGTTATTCAGCTGTTGTACAAGAGTTCTTTCAGCATAGAATGGATGCATGGATGGAAACAGTGGGAAAGGAAGTTTTTAAGATTACTCACTACTGGTTAAGGTTTGAGTTTGCGAAGGGACGAGGTCAAATTCACGCTCATATGGTGTGCATTACCTCTGATTATGAGTTTATTGCGGAATTTCATCAAGAATACACCGTGAACAGAAACAAACATCAGGGGGCGAAAATTTATGCAGACTATGCAAGGAAGACATTATCGTTAACAGCTGAGAAACCAGTCATTGATGAAAATTGTGACATCCCAGAGAGGCCTCTTTCAGATTGTTTCCATACCGCAAAATCGATACAGAATGATGCTTCAGTTCTCGTTGACAATGTTCATATGCATAAATGCAATGATTACTGCTTAAGATACGTCAAACGGTAAGTGCGATTGTTATGAACATGAAAAATCATATTGATCAATATGATTTCAAATGTTTGATCAGTCTGTCCTGTTTTACTATATTTTTTATTCTGTGAGAAAAATCATATGAATCAATATGATTTTCTAACTCTTACATTTTCATATTGAAATTTCATTACAATAGAAACAGTAAATCGAAAAAGGAAGATAGATGCAGAGAATGCAGAAATGGATGTGGAGTTGAAGTAACGGCAGGTAAAGGTGATACTCCAGGCTTTCATCAGTACAAATTTGATACAATTGAGGAAGATAATGCAAGAAAAATAATGTTCTTGAGATTAAAGCGCGATGAGAACAAAATGAAGCAAACCTCAATATCGATGTTACAGTCTTGGCGAGCAAATTGCGATGTTGCCATAATTGTCTATGACAATGATCCTGTACAAGTGAACGCAGGGGATATTGCTAGAATATCAGGATATGTTGTCTCGTATGCAACCAAGGGAAACAAAAGTTATCAAAGTGAACGTGATTCCATTGCAGCTTTGATCGAAAATGCGGGTACGGACTTTGCGGGTGATGAAAAAGGAGAAGTGTTGAGACTTTCTCGAAAAATTATGAACATGTTTATAACGTCAAGAGTTGTTTCCAAAGCAGAGGCATCTGTGGAACTTCTATCATTGGACTTATATTGGTGTACAGAAAGTATGCGCCATGTGAATCTTTCAAGTTTTCGCAGATTAAAGGACAAGAGCGAATCAGGATCAGACAATGTTGCTGTATACGCCTGTAGGAAGAAGCGGGTCAATGTCTCCATGAATGATTTTTTGACTGATCTCTCTGCCAAAAAAAAATTGAAGATACCATTGGAATTGTCAGATTTCTACAGAATAAGACCTCTACAGCCAGAATTGCGCCCTGAAATAATCATTCCTACTGGTCTTAATGGAAATCCAGTGTTTCCTGTTTCAAGTTCATATGCAAGAACTGTGTTACTACTACATAAGCCATGGTCACAATCAAGACCATTAAGCTTCGAATCTGGGGGATCGGCGACTTTGTTTCCAGAATTTTATGAATTCCTTAAAAGTGATCTGTGTCCAATTAATGTTAGATTGGGATATGCAAGCGCAAAGGAAAAGTACGATCGGGGATTACGATTTCTAGAAGTTACAAATGATACTCAAATTTCTCCTTCTGATGATGAACACAGAGTGGACGATCCTGATTTTGTGATGTACGTTGATGCATTAAGGAATGTGAGGAACTTCAAAGGCATGGAAGATTTCTACAAGGGTACTGACGGTTTTGACTTCTCGGTCAAGAATTCAGACATGGATCCAAACAATCAAAATGGAAATTGGTTATTGGATGAAAAGAGCAAATGGCAAGACAACGCTGTTAAAAAAAAGTCTCTTACAATCAATAAAAGGACAGGTAAACCTTACTCGGTGAGTGATTTGGGTGACAATAAAGAACAACAAGAAATATTTTTTGCAGTTGTCAAAACTCTAAAGGAATGGTTGGAATGGCCGGAAAAGCACAAAAAAGATAAGAACGCAGACTTCACCCCTTTGTGTATGACTGTTCAAGGTGCTGGTGGCACTGGGAAAAGTCATGTGATTCATATTATTACAAATGCGATCGAGTCAATATTCCCAGTCAAAGTTACACAAACCTGTGCCCCGACTGGATGTGCAGCATATAGTATCGGAGGTAAAACAGTTCACAGTTTTTTCAAAATCTCAGTCAAAGATGCTGGAACGGAACTTTCACCGGCCAAAGAACAGCAAATGAAGGAAGATATCTTACGGCTCCTTTGTTTGATTATTGATGAAAGGAGCTTGTTGTCAATGGATGCATTGGGTGCTGCAGAGCGTAATTGTACAATGAATGCGCATGGTGGAGTCAACAGAAACAAGGATTGGGGCGGTATTCCTATCATTCTTCTATTTGGAGATGATTATCAACTACCTGCAGTAGTGATTGACAGAAAAGGTTATGGTGCAACTAGAGTTATTGGTGATGATGGAATGCTGAACATGGCCCTAAACACTATTCAAAAGGCAGGAAGAAATGTTTTCTTACGGTTAGCTTCTGTTGTACACAAATTGACGCGTTCTCAAAGAATACAAAGTGGTGACGTTCAACTTCAAACGTTTTGTGATGCGATCAGATACAACGGTGGTTTGAATGAAGATCAAGCTGAGGAATTGCTGCGTCTCAAAATTAACCATCCTGGCATTTCTGATGCTAAACGGCAAGAATTGTTACATGAAGCAATGTGGATTTTCACAACCAATGCAGAAGCCAGAGAGCACAACAAGCGAATGATGACACATCATGTTCACAAAACCAATCCTCTCATGAACTTTGGTTATAAACTGTTTCCATCTGCTAACAGCAAGAAAGATAGAGGTTTCTTCAGCCATTTTGCTATAAAAACAAGGAACAGTGCCTCTGTCCCTCTATGTAGGGGTGCACGTATTTGCCTGGATAGAAACATTTGGACAGAAGCTGGTTTATACAACGGTGCCATGGGAACAGTGATTGACATAAGATTTGCTCCTGGTGAATCGCCTCTACAAGGACATTTGCCGATTTATGTGATTGTGAAAATGGATGAATATGTCGGACCAATTTGGGACGAAAAGAATCCTTGTCATGTTCCTATCCCACCAATGAAATGTCCATGTGAAAAGTTTTGTTGTGAAATGGAACAAGTCCCAGTGCAACTCTCTTTCGCGAGAACTTTGCACAGATTTCAAGGCGTGTCTGTGGGACCAGGGCATGCTATTCCATGCATGGTCCTTGATCCAGGTCGAACTGGATTTGAAGGAAACAATCCAGGTATATTGTACACTGGTATAAGCAGAGCAACCACTCTCGGTAACGGTTGTGTCAACGATTCTGCTTTCTACCTAGCAGGTCCCAACGCCACTAAGGATAGATTAACTAATCTTACGCAGTTAAGGGCACAAGGAAGAAAGAAAGTTACTTATCTTGCTGTTCTTCGGAGACAAAAATGGCTTGATTACTTAAGTGAAGCTCAATTCCAAACTCAATCGTTACCTACAGCAGACCCTGCAGCATTAAAAAGATGGCTCAAGACAAATAAACAGATCTCTTTGACAGAACTTGATGATGTTATCCAGTACCATAACATGAACAGAAAATAAAATTGTAACACCTACATCCTTAATATTCAATATTTAAATTCATATTGATACATATGATTTTCCTCGTGAAAGTTTATAACTAACTAAATCCTTCCTGGTACTTGATGAAATCCTAATGAGAACAACTTCTAAAATTATTGTTTCATTATATTCGACCAATGAGAAATATTTCTCACAAAGGTTTTTGTCAAGACTTCAGTTCGCACCTATTGTTTCCTACAATTTTCAACATTAGCATTCCAAGGCCGAAGGCCTATCACAAGTGTGGCCTTTTATTCAAGAAGTAACAGCATAACCTCTTAAATTGCCAGAGAAATAAATGACATAATACTACTATTTTCTACTCTTCTTTCCTATTTCTTTTCATATTTTTTCTTTAGAGTAGACCCACATGCGCCTTTCGTCAGCCAACGGTGCAATCAAAGTCCACCTTTAATAATATATGAAGTCTAGCCAGTATTCACATTCTCATCTACACAACACTTTCAGGATCCCCTTCATATATTCAATATATGAACCATCAAAATAATTCTTATGATTCAGCCTGAAATTTGGTGCACTCACTCACAGAAAATGCATCAATAAAAATGTAAAAATTGGGTGCGCACAAAAATACTATTTTAAGCTTGTGCAGCTCACAAAAACGACCTTAAACCTTGCTAAAACGCCCCCCCTTTCGAGTTTGTGCACCTTCTTCGCGCAGCAGAAGGCTGCAAACTAAAACATTTTCAGCCTTCTTCATTATGTTCATTTTCTAACACCATGATGCAAAAGACGCTTGTGATAACTCTTCTTTCCCTACTGGTTCTCCAGGTCGTGACTTCGCAAGAATGCATAGACAATGAAGAGCGCTTCGAATTTACAAACAAGAAAGGTGTTGTAAAACGCAAGAAATGCGTATGGGTTGCATATAAAGATACTTTTAAACGTTGCAACAAGGACGGGATTGCTGAAAATTGTCCTAATACTTGCTCCCCTGACTGCCTCAGGCCACCGAACTCAGCAACTGGCTGCAGTGATTTTCCTTCTTCCTTTCAACTCATTGCTAATAAAAAATTTAAGGATTGT
>Ga0115007_10001699_pt1 | contig 13978 bp, 11 predicted proteins | sample ArcOceMetagenome_2_FD_87166 | JGI IMG/M metagenome (GOLD analysis project Ga0115007, IMG submission 87166) | Marine eukaryotic phytoplankton communities from Arctic Ocean - Arctic Ocean ARC135M Metagenome | ecosystem: Environmental > Aquatic > Marine > Oceanic | place: Arctic Ocean | collected... | reverse complement strand
GCATGTTGCACTGCACTTTTATGTAAATACTGTAATTATGTAATTATATTGTAGTAGGGGGTGGAGTAGCTAGCATGCGTTGATTCGAGGCGCATGCCCACGCCAATTGTTTTTGAGACAATGGCACTGCTTATAAAAAGGTGAACGAGCATTTATGCGCGTGTAAAAATACTCTTCAGTATATATATATATATATATACAGTATATCGGTATAGATTGTTAAGTGTTGTGATGTTCCAAGTCCCGGCCGATCGATAGATTCTTCATCGCATACATACAAGTACACATGCTCCATGAGTAAGAATGTACTAGAATCAATCAATAACAAATTCTAGGATAAGTGTGCTTACACAACACGACCGACCTTTCATTTTGATTGATCTTACAGATTAAAGGATCTTGCGAAGGAAAAACTGTTACGGTGACGTAGATGAACTAAGTAACTAAGTAGTAGTCACAGACAAAAAAAAAGTCGAGAAAGTAGAAGCAAAAGGAACAGAAAGAGAATAGGTAGCCAGCCATAATAATAATAATAATACTATCATGGTAGCAGCATCGTTATTGTCGTCGTCGTCGTCGTCATCGTCGCCCGCGGAAATACAAGTTCGAAAAGTTGCATCTAGAATTGGTCTAGATGATTCTGAAATCTTATCAAGAGTTTTTCATAAGATGCGACAAGAATATGTTGTAGCAGAATGGCAACTCTCGGCATTAGATTCAAGACAATGGGAAAAATTACATGCACCGATTGGTTTGGCTGTGGCAGTCCGACATATATCAGCGTATGAATTACCGCCAGATCATCACCGGCTTCAACAACGACAAAATAATGTACGAAGTGAAACACAGATAAAGAAAGATGACAACAACGACGACGATGAGAAACAGTTACATCAGCAACAGAAGAAAAAACGAACACTTGTAGTAGTAGAAGAAGAAAAAGAAAAAGCACCCGTTGCGACATTGACTATGATTTCGAAACAGGAAGAAAAAGAAGAAATTAAAACGGCAAATATCAGTCACGACGAAGATTTATGTGACGTACGCGAAGGTGAATCGGGAGAAGAAGAAGAAGAAGAACGCAATCCTCTAATTTCCATTGTTACTACTACGCCAACAAAAAATAATAAAACCGTCGTCGATGAAAGAAACGAAGCGCCAGAGGAAGTAGTTGAGACTTTATTAGTAGGCGGAGTGGTAGAAGAAAATGAACAGGTCAAAAGAAACTTATCCCTAACTGTTCCCGACGATGAGTTTGATGAAGATCATTGCGTTGGCAACAACATGCTGGAGAAAGTCGTTACAACAGAGGAAGAAAACAAACATGAAATGATATTATCATCGGAAAAGAAATCTAGTGATATTGGAGAGAGTTGTGCGATAATACATACGGAGGAGAAGTTAGAAACACAAGTTGAAGCAAATACAACAAAAACCGAAGTACCAGTGCTTATGAGTAGTAGTGACTCTGAACCAGAGGATAGTATCATCATCGCAGATATTGGTCTTTCGACTTCCTCTTCTACCGACGAAGATGATGTCTTCGACGACGAGGAAGAAGAAACATATAATTACCTATTAGATCCGCCTATTGATGATGATGAAGACAACGGCAATAATTGTAATTCAGATACGATAGGACTTTGGTTACACGACGATGATATTACTGTCGCTGTTTCGAACGTAAGTCCCGATTGCAAGAAGAAAGTATCAAGAAGAACAAAAGAGATCAAACAGTATAAGCAACCATCCAAGAAAGGTAAGATTCGATAAAGTTTCATTTTTTTAAAATGACATACTATATATATATATATATATATATTGATGTGCAACTACGTTCTTCGTTCAGTCGACACAATCACGCCTTACTAGTAGTCTTCTAAATGATTTTTCGATGTTTTGCTGTCTCTTTCTCTCTCTCTCTCTCTCTCTCTCTCTCTCTTCTGCTTCTTCTTTTCTCATAATAATAATGTTACACAGAGACCTCAACCTACGTATTAGAAACAGCTGCTCTTCAAGAGATTCTACTCAATTTTCCGGACGACGACCATAGAGCTATATTAAGTCAATTGATGATAATGGCCAATGCTCGGGACGAGGTGTCACGTACAAATATAGCATTCCAAGTTAAGAACTATCTACTTAATACTATAGAAAAATGTGAAATTGAGATAGATTCAGACAAGGCAATTAAACTTATTTTTCATCTTGCAAGACTGAAGAAACCGCATCGATCACTCTTTGGCAAGTCTCTTTTCAAAGCTATGTCAAAATTGTTTAAACGTACAGAAAAATTGAAAGAAAAATACAAAAAAGAAAAGAAAGAATTATTCCCGCTGGACCAAGAACGAAGTCAGCAGCCGAAGGAGATTAATAATATAGATCGACAGGAAACTACTAATGGGGTTGGTAGTTCATTTCCAGCGTAACATCATTATATCACATTACATTTTTTTTGCATTAGAGTCCGAAGCATTGACTACCATGCTCGCTCAACATACCATACAACTATTAACTTATCTTGTCGGTTTGGTATACCGACTATATACCGGGTGGAAAACCTAGATATATTAAAGTTAGAATAACAAAATATAATTTATAACTAAAAAATTCTTATCATTTACATTTAGTCTGCATGTCACTGTTATATTATCTGCAAATTAAGATGATGTCCATACTTCATCCTCTGAAAAATCAAATTCGCCATCTTCGAGGTCTCCATCCTCATCCAGGAATTCCCAATCATCAGACTGAAATCCGACCAATTCATCAGAATCTTCAGCAAGGAAACCTCCTTCTGAATAGGGTCGCCATGGCGTTGCTTCATCTTCTTCTTCTTCTTCAACAATACGTTTACCATCTTCATCAAAAGTATATTCCCTATCCAATTGATCTTTAGGAATATATTGATTGGTAAAACAAGAATTGAATTCAAAATCGTATTCATCTACCATAACCAAATCACCGTCTTCAGCTCCTCGAAACTCTAGTTCCTGTGAAATCCCAAGAGCATCAAGTTGTCTACCAAAGCGAGCCACAGCCTCGGGGTACTCCCAATGTGTCATCTTTGCGACTTGCTCTATATACATTCCAGATACTCTCCATTGACCAGGATATGATGGATCACTCATGATTTCTGTATTAAACGTAGAATTGAGAGAGAGAGAGAGAGAGAGAAACATACCATTGTGTGAGTGTTTGTATCAATTTTAGCTAAATCCTAGATACAAATGTCATTAAAAAAGTACCCAGCAATATCAATTAGTGTATTCAATAATTGTAATGACGGATTCAACCAAACGTACCGTAGTCATCACTATCATATTCCAAAGGAGCCTTGGCAAGATTGACTTCAGGAACGGGTGGCAAATCAGCCTCAGGTTGTACCGAGACAAACTTTTTCAGTCGTCCCATCAGTTCCTTGACATTCTGTGTTGTTGCAGCTGAAATCGTCAAGACCCTAGAATGACCCGCCTTTTCCTTAAGTTCCGCGATCAATTCAGCTTCTCGTTCTTGCACTTCCGGAATGTCAACCTTGTTAAGAACAACAACCTGCGGTTTGTCTGCTAAGAAGGGATCGTATTTCTCCAACTCTTTATTGATAGTGACAAAATCTCCGATTGGATCATCTGAGCTTCCATCCACAACATGCAATAGGACCTTACACCGTTGTACATGTCTTAAAAATGCGGGTCCTAGTCCAGCACCTTCTGCAGCTCTATAATTAGAGTTGACGAAGAAAATAAACACAACAGGAATATTATAAAATCAACAGTGAGTAAATGAATTGAATCGGTATAAGAACAGAACGCGCTAGGAAATAACATAAATCAGAAGCTGAAAAAGGAAACAATAGCAGCAGAAGCAGCGGTAGTACTAATAATGTCCGGACTTACCCCTCAATCAGACCGGGAATGTCACACAAGATCAAACCGGCACCGTCATCACTAATATCACATACTCCTAAATTAGGAACAATAGTTGTGAAGGGATAATTGGCAATTTTTGGTCGTGCTGCTGATGCTGCCGCTAATAGTGTAGACTTTCCAGCATTTGGTTTTCCCAAAAATCCCACATCGGCAACTAATCGTAATTCTACTGACAACCATCTTGCGATTCCTGGCTCTGCCCGTTCGGCAAGTTTTGGTGAATTGTTCCGGTGTGTCATAAATGCAGCGTTTCCTCGTCCGCCACGACCACCTCTCGCTACGATTAACTCATCACCATCATTACGCAATTCGCCTGCCAATTTTTGTGTATGTAATTCTCGAATAAGTGTTCCTGGAGGTACCGACATATATACGTCCCTACCCTTTTGACCATGTTTACCCTTCCCAAGTCCGTTCCGTGCTTTAGTTGCTCTAATGTGGACACGATTCCGTAGTGGCGCTAGTGTATTAACTCCCTCGTCACAAACGAAAATAACAGATCCACCCCTGCCACCGTTACCACCATTGGGACCACCCATAGGTTCACCCTTTTCTCGTCGAAATGAAACACATCCGTTCCCCCCATCACCACCATTAACATGAACACGTGCAGTATCGAAAAATTTCCATTCTTGATCGTCTTTGACATTAGTACCACTACTACCACTCTTACCTAAACCCCGCCTTTCGGTTAAGAGTTTTTTCTTGAGCTCGATTGCTTCTTCTAGATCGGCATCATAGACATCAGTTAAAGCAGCTGACAAAGATGACGATGACGAAGAAGAGACGTGTTGTGATGATTTTATCGATATCAGTTGAGCCTTTGGTTGGATTGTTCGTGTTATTGATGACAAAGATGAGGAAGTAAATGCCGATGAAAACATTTTACTATTATTATTGTTTTTCGATAGGATTATTGCTGTTGACACTAAACAACAGAAAACAATCCATAATGAAGATACGAGGCTGCTGTTTCCGCTGCCATCACGACTGCCGCCGCGATTGCAGTTATTGTTGCGTATTCGGATCATATTATACAGAAACAAACAAATTTCTAACAGTAATCAGACTACTCTATTGTTGCGTAGGGTATTCGTATCTCTACCTATTCAAGTACAAGTTGTTGGGCAGTGGTGTTCTTATGTTCGATTGTTCGATTGTCTCGAAACAAACCTTCTTCATAAATAAAGGATGCTGATGGGCGATTTTGAAAGAAAAAAATATTTTTTCTTGATGGTTCAAAGCAGCATCACGCACAGCGTACGTACCCAAATCGCTCACCGATTCCTCTTGACAACATCAGTCCCATAATCAATCACGAATGGAATAATGACATCAGTTCGTCGTCCTACTCTTCTTCATAAAAGTTCTCGGCGATTACTTCTATAAAGTTCTGTTCTTTATTATTGCATGTTGAATGTTGATGATATCACTAACATGACTTGTATGACATTGAACATATCTATCGATTTTGGAGAATAGCAAAGCAAAGAAACATAACTTCCCATCCAAGTATTGCACATCTTCACACACAATATACCGATCGTTCTGTCAGATTTGATTCATCTTCAACCGTTGATCGCAGTACCTTGTATAATATAAATATCTTTGTCACAGAAGGAGATAAAAAGGATGAACCGTATCGTGTTTCGATCGCCATTTTGCAAATTGCAACGATGCACAATCATCGCCAGCAACACCTCTATTACCGCTGCTGCAGCTACTACTACCGAAAAGATTACAACGAATCCTCATCGTCGATTTGTAACAACAACACCATCCGGTTTCAACCACCGCCACTGTGTATTATTTAATCATTATCAGATATCAAAGAAAACAACAGGACTTTCTCGATGTTCATTCTCTTCCACATCCAATACGACAACAGGAGGAACTACCGCCAACACCAACGACAATAGCAGCAGCAGCAGCAATTCATTAGATAGATCGTCCGAGATCCGTAGCGTTTATGTTCATCCACTCTCTCAAGTCGTTTTAGAATATCTACAAGATTGTCGTTATGAATGGATCATAGAGAAAGGTTTGGATCGGTCTCTGGCGCTACACAGAGATGGTAGTTTCGAAATAAAGTTTGTGCCACAACGACCATTCTTGTCATCTATCAATGATATTGACAATGAGAATGGCAACGGAAGTAATGATGATAAGAGTAGAAACACGGAGACAACAGAATCGATATCAATAAGAGACGAGAATAATGACATCATGGAAGGTAAACCAACAACAACAAACGAATCTTCATCATCTTCCACCGTCACTACTAGTACCAGTCACGTTGCAACCACGACGACGACGACGACGACGACCGATGATAATATTAGAATTTGGACTAGCTATGATGAACAGGAAAAGAAACATTGGTTGACAGTACGTAAAGGTTTATTTAGACAACGATTCTTACTTCAAGATAATCTTTTATCAGCCTGGAATGGAAATGGAAATCGTGGAACGAGCGAACATATCCATGTTGCCGTTGATGAATTGATACATGCAGTTGATCGATTGGAGAGTAGTCCTAGTACTGGTAGTACAAGTAGTAGTAGTAGTAGTAGTAGTAGTAGTCAAACGACACCACAAATGGCATTTCCACGTCAGACACAAAATCATCCTCAACATCAACAGCAGCAGCAAGTTCGACGAACAGGACGGTATGGAAAATAACGAAGAAGACAAAAATATTCGATGATTGATTGATTGATTGATTGATTGATTGATTGATCAACTGTCTTAGTATGTATAAATGCATAATATGTAATATTTTATTTTGATCGCACAAACCCCTTGCTGAATGCAGTATCTAGTAGTCTATATAAATAATTAAGATGTATGATGAATTGCAGTATTGTTATCAACTTAGTCGTTGCCGTATCGTTGCCGTTAGGAGGATCATTGTTACGAATATCAAAAAGGGACGATATGACATCCCAATACACCACGACCAGAAAACGGACGAGGATGGAGAATCAGCACGGCCTGTTCCCATTGGGTTTCGTCGTTGTAGTCAACATTATCATTTTCGGATGTAGATGTAGATGTAGATTGTTCTTGACGACGACGTAGGACAGAAATTTGAATCTTCCCATTTACTTCTGCAACTCCCGGTACCAACATAGCAACAGCCCGAAGTCTGTCGTTATTGTCGAAATGTAATGGTCCAAAACGTATAATGAGATCATCAACTTTCATTCCAGCATCTGCTGCTGGTGAAGGATGTGTCACCCCATCTACTTTCGCGAATGGACGTCTACTACTACTACTACTACTACTACTACTAGGATTGGACGACGTAGATTCGTCTACTCCAACAGGGACGGTGGTTCGACTTAATTCGGTTTTGTCTGGAATAATATTCCTATTCTGCGAAAGGTCGTTAAAACTAAATTGATCGCCACCATTTACACCAGCAACCGAACCATCCCAATTTTTCACAACCCACTTTCCAGTCACAGCATCAAACTTTGGTTTTGGTTTCGGAGCTAAGCGGAGGTTATTTTCTTCAATTTGTGCTTTCTCTTTGGAAGCATCCTATATTAAATATATTTAACATCGTGGTAATTATTTTTTAATGTGCACGTTGTGGAATGATGGAAGTAGTAGGTGTTGACAAAAATTGAGAAAGAATTTTAGAATATAATTGTACTGAGTATGCAAAATATACCATATTTTCTTGCAGTACCGAGATATTGGTCCTTACCTTTTTCTTCGCCAGCTCGTCCAGTAGATCTTCGATTTTTACCTTTATTTCTTTGTGATCTGTTTGCAGGATTCGAAATCGATTCCGTTGACTCCTTGCTCGATACACATCAATATCCCCTCTTGGATAACCATCACCATCGACTAATGGTGTATCAAGTCCCATCGGTTCAATTCCTTCACTAGGAGGATTTGTCAATTCATGTAAAATTGCATCCGCTTCACTTTCAATGGTCTTTTTTTCAACATCCAAAGTAGTTAATTGTTTGCGCAATGACGTCTCGTCTTCTTCGGTGGCAACAGCCTTTGTGGGATCGTCGTCTCGAGACATCTTTTCTGGTTAACTCGTCTAGAGCTAGGATATTACTTTTATTTCAGTGGTAGGTATCGATCGATAACTTTTTGGCGTATTGAATTATTTATGTGTTGCTTGAGTGAATTTGTTGATATGATGTATTCAGTCTTTAGATTATGATTTCGTAATTGCCCACCAACTTAGTTTCTTACTCCTTGGTGTTACTTTGAAGTATGATACTTTGATGTTTTGACTGTAAAAGTTTGACGTTTGACTGTAACAGTTCAAGTGTTAATGGATCATTGTTTATTATCAATTCGTGCTAGATTTTATTTCGATCACGTTCTTTGAACAAAATTCAATCACGACTACGACTCAATCGATAAAACAAAGATGACGACGTCTCTCTAACTAATAACTTAAAACGTTAGTAGATTTGAAGATATGATGTACAAACAGTATTTGGTTTGGCAGATAAATTAAATAATATTTCTATAGTTATGATTATTTGCGGATTACTGTATACTATTATTTTTTCCATCAAATAAATTGCTATGGTAAGTATCAACAACTACTATCCAATAGTAGTTCATTTTTACCCTCGTCGTTTCCGTAGATCCTGATTCATTCTCATTTCAGCAAACTGCAAAGCCTCCTTGATTTGTTTGTTCTTAGGTTCCAACTTATTAGCCTGTGCTAAAATTGTAATAGCTTCCTGATATTCTTTCATGGCATGTAGTGCCAAACCATGACGGAACCATGCTTTTACATTGGATTTGTTGTATTCATGCGCAAGCTTTGCATCTGCTACAGCCTTTTCATGATGTCCCAATTTCAAAAAGCATGCGGAACGATTCGTTAGGGTAACGTCTCGAGCAAAAAGTTGTTTCTTAGTTGTATCATTTTTATCATCGGGTAATTCATCTGCCTTATCCAATGCTAAACTATAAAGTAAAATCGCTTGTGCGTATTCTCCACTTCCAAATGCCTCATTTCCACGTGCCTTGTTTTGTTCACATTCCTTAACAACAGCATCGATATCATCCTTACTCATTGACGCATATATTTCTTCCACTTCATCTTCTACTTCTTCTACAATTGGTGCTGGTGCTGGTGCTGGTGCTGGTGCTGGTTTTTCGTCGACTGGTTGCGATTCCTCGTCGTTCTTTTTTGTTACCTTTTTATCTCCAGTCTTGTTTACCTCCTTAAATTGGATCATATCTTCAGCCATATTAACGGCCATCTTTCCCGCCTTATCACGTTTTTCTTTTTCGGCCGCCAATTCACGTTTTGTAATCGGCCGTGCATTTTCTCCCGTCGTTAGGCCCACACGCATTACGGCCTCAGTTACAAGTTCTTCGTCTTCACAACTAGTAACGAATTGGAATTCCTTTTCACTAGTATTACCAATAACCTTCGCACCGTCCGCAATGTAATCACACATTCTTTCTGTTTCCAGATACCCATCTCGATTAATTTGAACTTTCATATTCTTAACACCCGCATGGAAAATACGATCCTCTTTGTCTTGTCCCCAGTAAATACGTGCTTTATCTCCGGACGCTATTGGTATGCCCTGTGGACTAGTACCATTCTTTCCTGATGGTGCGTCGTTGAATATTATGGATATATCCTCACAAAGATCAGCTTGGATTGTTGCAATAGTAGCATCCTTTTCAATTTTAACCACGACATTGGTACAATGACTCATTTCTAACGTTCCCGAAATTACTTTGCACTTGATTAAAATGGTACAATTATGAACGTTACTTAAAAAGCATTTAATGACACCAAAAATCTTACTAGTACGTTCTGTTTCTTCATCATCATTTTTCTCTACAGCAACAACATCATTTTCAGCATCCTCGGGGTAGCTTTTAGGAACTGTAGTAGCATTCGTTTTCATTTTCGATTCTAATAAACTCAAATCCGATGTCAAAACGATGGAATCAATTTGATTAGGAGAAGCACCAGATGTGTCGGAAATAACAACGACACGTTTACCTGCATCTATCATGTCACGTGTAATACGAACAACCGTCTTCTTGTCTGACGGTGACGATTTCGGTTCTTCTTCTTCATTTGACGGCGACGTCGGTCCGAGTAAACCGTGAAGTTCAGCTCGGACAGCCGATTCTCGTTTATGATATTTATCTAATACCTTTTTAGCCTTCAGTACATCCTTTGACTTAATTCGTTCATCTGCATCGGCTTGTGAATGGGCATATTTTCCATCCAAACCTAATGCGCTGTGACTAACCTCCTTTTCTTTTTTATCTTCTTGTTCGACGTCATTAACAAGTGTTTTTGTTACCTTTTCCCACTTGTCATAGTCAGTACGACCAGCCGTGCCCTTATTGGCCGTCGTTGTTGTTGATGTTGTGTCCGGTTCTTCTGCAGCCATCTTTTCGTTTGTTTTGTTTGTGTGGTAGTGAGTACAAGTACTATACTTATAATGTCGTCTTCTTTCGGCTCTGGTTGTTATGGTTGTTTACTTACATTTTCAAAAAAATTTAAAATTTGCGGAAGAGTCTCAAGTCATTTTTTGCTTTTTTAAAAAAAGCACAGCCAACGATGCAATGAGAGCGCGCGGTAATTCGAAATGTTTCGCGCGACGTGGCTCATTTTTTTTAGGCTCTTGTTAAAAAATCTAGAACAAGATTAAAAATACAGTACTAGTAGGTTCATCTACCATCAAAGCAAAGATAACAACCAAGGAAGAGTCAAAGTTTTTGATTTTATCGACAAGCTAAGGAGCGTGTGGTTGATATCATTGTCTTCAAGTTTGGTAAAGCTATGCATACCAATGGTGGGTTTCCAGAAGTCTAGCTAGGGATGTCAATATTACTCATGTTGATTTAGGGCTAGATTAGAAATAACCTTATTGTAACCATGTTAATAATATACTTTTGACTGGTTTGAATTGTTTACCACTAAACTAAATTGAAAACACGGAGAATATTGTATCTTAAAAGTCAAGAATTAAAAAATTCATATACGTTCACATTATTTCTGAAATTGCCAAAGCTCGGCGCTTCAGGGCTTCTGCAACGGATAACTCAGCATTCAATGTCAACATAATACATCCTCCAGCTTGACTTTGTTTCGTATTATGGAGCAGAGTCAAGACCTCTCTCACATTCCTACCAGCGATAGCTTTTCCGTCAACATGACTCAATACGTCCCCACGAACTGCACCTTGTTTTCCAATTCGACCAGTATGTGATATTAGAACCCGTGATTGGCCAGGGATAGCAACATGAACGTCGTTTACAGGATCTGCATTTTCCTCGTCTTCATCATTAGACATACAAAGTCCAATCGAACAACCCATTGCCGCATTATTGACAAAATTTGGTTCAGTTCCAAGAATATTCCCTACGTGGACATTATTCGGACGTCGCTGAGAAACACGATTAGCAAATCCTACAGATATTTTTGAGTAAGCATCCATAACAGTCCCTGTTTATTGCAACGAAAATGTAGTAGAACAGGGTTGAGAGTGAGAGTGAGAGTTCTGCGTTAAGCGTTAACGTCAAACGTAAAACGTAAAACGTTCAATTGATAATACTGACTGACTAGTATAAAGTAACTCACCACTCCACGTGTAGTCCACAAATTCCAAATCGAATGGAAGTGATAGATCCAATTGCACTGCCTTTGGCATACGAACAGGAATAGGGAAGCGTTTTTGAAAGTCCGCTTGGATTCGCAATTCACGTTCCATCTGCCTGTGTTGCCCAACTCGAGAACGCGGGTTTGCATTATTTTGTTGTAGCGCATGTGTTTGTTCCGATATTTTTTTCTCTTCCTTGCCGTGTGCAGCTTCTGCGTCGGCAATCAGCTGATAGACGGAAGATCTACGGGACAGGGATCCTTTCCTTCTATTATTTACAGGTGTATCAGTAGTAGTCGTCGGTTTATTATTATTCGCGGCTAGATATGCTGGTTTAGTAGGATTTGACGAAATATTTTGGGCAACAGTATACAAAATTTCTGCTGCTTCTGCCAGGAGTGAGGGATCTCCTCTTGTCATTAATTCGGTTACCTCCCTACGCCCGTCTTCTGTCAGAAAATAATCTAATCCAGCAAAGAGTGTGGGATCCACACGAATAGCTTCTTCTCGAATCACTGGATCAGCAGGTGGCCTCGGGCATCTGAAAGATGTATGCACTCCGTTCGATATATCCGCCTCTACTCCCCATTGCTCTATATACTCTTCCAGGAAGCTATCATCGTCATCATCATCACCACCGAAGAAATCGTCGTCGTCGTCGTCGAAATCATCTTCATTGCCAAAGTATTCTGCCTCCATTTTACGTGCATGTTTTATTGCCTTCTGTACCTCGTTCGTATGCAAGGCTTTTTTTAGTCGAATCTGTGAGTTGGTCCACTCTGTCTCGGGGATGTGAATGTTTCTAAGCTCGTGTACCTTTCTCAGCAAAAGCGTATCTCGAATACTGTGGCTCAAATCTGAACGGCAATTAGGACAGTGAAGGTAGACTTTCACATGCATATTGCCATCTGATGCTTCTTGAAAACCATCCTTAGAAGAAGATAATAAACTCTCGATGCAATTTTTGCACATGTTAAAGCCACAGTGTCGTTCGCATTGTAATAGATGAACATAATCGGAGCCCTGAATTTCATCCAAACAGATAATACAGTCTTCAAGCATAACAGCAAGCGAAGATCGGCGAGATAGTGATCTTATCGAAGACATCCTTTGTGATGTCTGTTGAACCAGAGAATTAGAAGTCTCGATTGATGCCATCGTGCTACTGTATGCTTCGCTTGTATTATTTCGGCCACAGAAACTATGTTAGCGCTAGTAAGTAGTAGTACTGATGTTCAATGATGTGAAGTTAATGTACTACAAAACAAGTTGTACGCATAGTAGCATCGTTAATCGTTGCCATGATGAATGATGATGTGTGAAGATACTAGTAGAAGAATAAAGATATGTCACAGATTATTTTGTTCGATTACTGTACTTTTAAGCGATCGGAATGTGGCGGCAAAAAGCAAGGCTTGGCAGCACCGAGTAATTCTACTTCACCAAAATACCCGTACGTCCATCCGTCCTTATCGCATCTTCGCGATAAGGCTTCTTTTTGCCCCACAGTATATCCCTTAATCGGAGCGCGCGTACCCGCGTATATGCGGGTAAATGGACGTATATGGTGTACTAACTACAGATGGCTATGTTATGGTCAATACTAGGACCTAGGACAAACCTGATAGATAGAAAGTGTTCTATATCCAATGGAGAGAAGGATAATGTATTTGGTTGGTGGTCGAAGATCTAATTTTCATTGATTTTCGATCCATTCAAAATTTTGGTGCGCATACCCGCGTATATGCGGGTAAATGGCCGACTATGGTGTACCAACTGTATATGGCTATTTCATGGTCTATACTAGGACTTAGAACATACTTGATAAATGGAAAGTGTTCTACATTTAATGGGGAGAACAGTCACCTACTTTGTTTTGGTTCGAAAATCTAATCTTATATGATTTTCGGATCATTGTAATGATTTGTACAGAGTTAAACCTTAATTATGGTTTAACTCTGGAAAATATATAATAAATTCCAGTATCCACTATGGCCGTCGCAGTTAGTGCAATACAACACCAAGACAAACAGTACAAATAGAATAGATAACAAAGATCATTATTGTTGCTACATTGATTTATTATGTTTTATATTCATTTGTTAGTTGTTCTTTTGTACCAACCAAGTCGGATTGTGTGTGGAAAATTTCATAACAATCAATGCACAAATTAATATTACAGGATCGACAGTACAATATACCGGCTTCCTTTCGGACGCCTGTCCAGGAATGTAGAGCACATTGTGGTCTATTTCCTCTCTTTTTAGATGGAAGGTGAGACCGAGTGGTATCCAATCGACATTGAAGGGCACCATTTTCAGCAAGGGATGCATCAGTACAAAAAGTAGCTCTTAATGATGATGTTGTTGTTATGGTCGATACAGAAGAAGGAGAAGAAAACATCGATGATACACCAGTCTTCTT
>Ga0115007_10001698_pt1 | contig 13988 bp, 21 predicted proteins | sample ArcOceMetagenome_2_FD_87166 | JGI IMG/M metagenome (GOLD analysis project Ga0115007, IMG submission 87166) | Marine eukaryotic phytoplankton communities from Arctic Ocean - Arctic Ocean ARC135M Metagenome | ecosystem: Environmental > Aquatic > Marine > Oceanic | place: Arctic Ocean | collected... | reverse complement strand
GGGCCCCCCCCCCCCCCCGGGGAAGCTCTTCCCCCCTTCCCCGGGGGGGGGGGGGGACCTTTTTGGGGGTCAATTTGCGGTTAATTTTCGGGGTCAATTTAAAGTTAATTTTGAGGGTTTACTTTGGGTTTGCGTAAGCTTACAGAAGAAGCTCAGCCATTGAAATTATAGTATAATACAAAAGCTCCGCCAAGTCGAGGAAACGTATTGCAAGCCCTATTTCTTTCCTTTTCAAAGACTTGATTGTTGCAAGTAATATCAATGATACTGGCAATGCATCTAGGGTGGTATGTTTCAGGGCGTACGCGGAACGTTCATGCCAACAACTACACGCCTAAGCTCAACTACAGAAGCCTTGAGAGTAACTAGATCTGAGCTCATAAGCACATTAGTCGTCTTCAACTCATTAATTTCTGCTTGCTGTTGCTCTGCGCGTTCTCGAAGTTCTAGCAGCTCGGTAAGCAAAGTCATCTTCGGATGTTTCCGTAAATTGCGTTCGAGTTCTAATCTTACTCGATCTCCTCGAGCAGGACTGCGAGAGCGATCAGGATTGCGATCCGACATTGCACAAGATTCAAGGTTCCAATGTTTTTATGCAAGAGCACGACTATTTGCATAAGAACCGCATTATCTACATTGAGTCAACATGGCTATGCACAGCAGCATCTAATTTACTCTCTTTTGTAAAGCAGCAAGGGGGTTATTTTTAATGGTTTTTGGGGGTCAAATTACAAGATTGGGGGAAGCAACGGGGAACCAGTCGTTTAGGGTCGGATATGTATCATCTAAAACATGAAAGAATATTTTGAAACATTCGCCCCATATTACCTGGAGGGCTACATTTTGCATCCTGATTACCCGGAGGGCATGTTTTTTTTTCAAATGAGGCTGCATTTCATGTTGGTAGTCCAGGGGGGCGGGGCGGCACCGGTCGCTTTGGTCGGCGTTTTGGTCGGATACGCAACTTCTAAAAACTATATGCTTCGTCTAGGGTATAGAATAAAATTTGTCATGGAACTGTAAAGGAAACCAATTATCCAGCATCCTGGCTTAGCGACAAGTCTGAAACATGGATTGGTATTTGTTTAATACTCTGACAACAGACCCCTATGTTCAGAATTTGTTTGAAATGAACCCAGCAAGAAACCCCTAACATAATTCTTTGAGAGGTATTTGGGAGCCATTTGGGCCCGGAGGGCATGTTTTTCCCAATGAAGCCGTCAGCTTCGGTTGCGTTCGCACTAGTAAACTAAAATGCGGCAACATTGTATAATTTCATTGATGCAGCTTGTCGCCCCAGCCGCAAACTACACAAAAACATTTCGAAATAGATACGACCACCCTCCAGACATAGTCGCAATTTAAACGCATGCGGGCTGGATGGCATTGAACGGACTTAAACATGGATCGTCTGGAATCGGGTTGGGCTGGGTTTTGGGATTGGAATGTAGCAGTCTGAGGTGGATTGGGCTGATGAGGACCCGACTTGGGCAAAGCATGTAACATATTTTCGCCTGCATCGTTTGGCACGCTCGAAGTTGTGCGCAGCAGTAACTGATGAAATGCTGAAGTGCAGCCTGTGGACGGCGCGAGGAAACACCTGTCCACCCAAACAGAAAATGGAATCATTGTCCCGGTGGGCGGTTGGTTCCATCGACAGCAAAACTGCAATTCCACATTGCAGTGGAACTGAGATGAGCCGAACTGCCAACATATGACCATAGCCATGGCAACTCAAAACATACAAGGCTCTGGACAGATCCATGTAGCACTGGATCGTAGAAGATAGTGGGCCCACGCCCCAACTGGTCTGCAACTGCATTGCAAGGTTGTTGAGCTGCGTTGGAATAGACTGGAGTATGTTACACATGCAAGTGCTGGCATCAATATGCACTAATGCAACAGCAAAACTACAGACCCGCATTCCAGTGTGGACCTGACTGGCTGTGCAGAGTCCGAGATCTGCAGGGTTGGAATGTTGGAATATGATATAATATGATGGACTATGATACGAATGCTATAGTTTGCATATGCCTGCATCACTCGACATCCCTGGCAACAGACCTAAAAAAAAAACAGGTCCGCATTTCGGTGGACCTGAAAGCTATGGTGCGAATGACTACGAATGCGATAGCTCACATCGCTCGACATAGCTAGCAACAGAACAACAAAAGCAGTTCCACATCTCGGTGGACCTGAGAGGCCGACAACTTTCTGTACAGCGCGGCGTTTGGAACGTATTGGAATATATTGGAATGCATTGAATTGGACATTTGACCCGTCACGTCAATCAGCCTCAGACGACGAGTTGACGCCAAACAAATTTTGAACATCTACTTCACTTGAATCATCGCTATCCGAGGGGCTGGAAGCCTTGGCCTTGGCCTTGGCCTTGGGAGCGGGGAAATATTGCGCACGACTTGGCCCTCTGAGGCCCCATTCAAGATGATTGATCAGGTTGTCGGGTGTCCTCTCACCCTCCTTAGGCAAAAACTCGAGCGCTCTCTTCAACGTCGCTTTTCTGAATTTCCTTGGCGAATCATGCACAGTAGACGACAAAGCATGAGCACTGACAAGCTGGAAGTATCTGAAGAGACTGTGAACACTCATTGGGACCAACAACATATGGCGAAGGTGTGGGGAGCGAAATGCATCAGGCAGGGTGGAGCAAAAGTGATTCAAACGGAACCGACATGAAATGCGAAGACGCATGAACACTGACAAATTGGAAACATGCGGAAACCTGTAAGAAAATATTCAGACCGGCATAGACCGGCACCATGCGGCACCGCAAAACGAACATGTGGAGACCCCAGTGGAGGAATGAGGAGGATAGTGGAGGCCACAAACTATCACAAAATGACAGCGAACGAAACCGACACAGAACATATGGGGCGCAGGCGAAATCAGACAAATGCATCTAATGAGTTCTGCCAAGCTTCTCATCAGTGATTTGTACATTCTTCGGGCCGCGGCTGCCGCCCTTTTGGTATTTGCGATCCCACACGAAATCAGTGGCCCTGCGACACACCTGCTCATAAGGAACGCCTTCTGTTGAGCTGGCCGAGCTATGGACGCCCTTGAGATTGAGGTGTATCTTTTTTCCATTCTCCGTGAGAAATACAATGCCCCGCTCCTTGCAAGCATGGGGGATGTATTCGTGCAGGAAGAAAAAGTAGTGCTCTCGACCTTCCCTGTCCCGTGTGAAGCTGAATTCCTAGGAGCTCAACATGCACGGTGCATTCCACAAAACACACAAGTTTTCATATTTGTAGTGCAGCAGTTTGGAATATAGCGGCATGATGCGGCATGGACCAATGGCTGGAAATAGGCTGGGGTGGATCCAACAAGCTGACTGGACATGATAGGCATGGACAACACAGAGCACGATCAGACGTGCAGGAACCCTAGTTCGCAGTGGGGGGCGCTGGGACGCCATCGACCATCATCGAAGGTCGAGCCATATATTTCCGGTGTTCCTCCGCTTGCTTAGCTTTCTCTTCTTCCTTCTTTGCCCAGTGCTTGACTTTCTCCTTCTTGCCTTGTTGCATCTTCGCCTTTTGAGCTGCTTCCTGTGTATCCCTCCCGGCATCTCCTGCCTCCTCAAAATCAGCGCAGCGTTATCGGCATCATGGGAAAGCCTTGGACAAGCCCAAAGGATTGCTTGGGATGGATTGGGCCCGCTTGGAATATTTTGGACTTGTTTGAACATGTCTGCTATCGATTGACTATGACTGGGTCATAGAAACATGGGTCAAATCTGCGTACGTCAATAAAGCCATCGGAGGGGGTGGAGTATGTGTTGGAGGGGGGCTGCGGGGCAGCTGGTGGTTGAAATGGTGTGTGTGGGTTTGGATATGTTGAAAGATGTGCGTGGGTGGGAGTGATGTGTGGCCCGGGATTGGATTGGATGTGCTGGAGTTTACGAAGCTGTGTTACTGTGGGCTCCTTGTATCCAGTAATCACGGCTGTGACAGACTTTGAGAGCTCGAGGTGCAGGTTTGGCCACTCAGACAATACGTTTCGGACTGCGAACTCACCCAGGACCATTGACAGGTTCACATCTTTTAGATCCTTTGTTTGAGGACCACCATGTGGCTGAAACGAAAATGCGTCGGAGGCGCCACAAGCCCCCCATGTATGAGAACCTGCATCGATTGGCAGCAACCTAACAACCTTGATGCGGGCCGCTGCGGCAGTGCTTAACTCACACGGCGCAGGCTTTTTGGACTGCCTGTCTCTCGCCTTCACATTTGGCAGCTTCGAACCCGAATCATTGTTCCTGGACGGCTCGACCCTGGCAAAAGCACACGACGAAATATAGAAAGCGTTGATCTGAATGCTGTGCCCACATCTGTCCACTGTCGCACCTCCTGTGCGTGTGCATTTGGGAAAAATTGGAGGTCCAGGAAAAGATTGGAAGGGGCGGGGAATGGCTTGAACGTATGACATTGGAGATCATTGCTGTGCCTTGGGTTGGGCCTGGCAAGGGCAGAATTGTGACACTAGTATGAAGTATGCATATGACAACTTACATTGAAACGTTTCGTATTGGCATTGGGAAGGGAGAGCATGGTGGAACAAGATGGAACAAGTACGTAGATGGTATCTGTATCCTAAGTGTCATTGAAGTGTATTGGAACATATTGGAACGGCCGTGAAGAGGGAAACATTTGGAAACTATTCTACAGTATTAAAAAATACGCGAGCAGGTCGAGAGTCCCATCAGGCACATCTTTGAGTTTCAGCTGCACACCGCGGTAGACCTCCAGAACGACACCACAATGGACATCAGGCAAATGAGTATAGGGCTTGAAGGCGATAACCTGGTACTTCGGGGAGCCATCTTTGTGTTTGAGGAAACACGGGAAGAAATAATCCGGTCTCTCGATGTCTGCTTGGAGATGTGGGGCTATCGCCTTCCGGAAATCGTGATCCATCCTCCAATACCATATCTGTTGCATGCTGGCCTTTGAGGTGCTTACGCCATGCTGTTCATTTTGCCTGGCAGCCATACTCACTTGCCAGTTATGGGACCCCTCAACCAAGTGTGAAGCCGTTGTGACTTGGGCCTTAGACAAAAAGCCTTCAGAGATCCTAACTCGGCTGACCCATTTTTGCATATGTGGCACAAGTCTGGCAGCCCCTGTTGTCATAGATTCGAGCTGGCTAAACTCATCTGTGGATGCTGGTTGACGTCTCTTTTCTTTGAGGATTTTGTCAACGATGTCATTTAGGAGGGTCCAGGCGCTGTTGGGGCCCTGTGCGAAAGATGCTTTGTCCAGCGGGCAAATGAAATCGATGTCAACGGCAATGTCATCCACCTTAGATGTGTTCAAATGGTCAGGACACGTTTTTGATCGTTTTTGCTTGTTGGAAGCACTGGAGCCTGACAGGCATCAAGAAACACATGCATTGCATAGTAGGTCGGAGCAGATTGGACATGATTGGACTATATTGGAGATTATTGGAAGATATTGGGAGCGTATGGAAGCATGTGGCATCTTTTGTGTACTACACCTTTGATCACCTATGTGGTAGCACATGCCACCTCGTCGCACTTGGCGCCCTCTTCTGGTTGTGGGGGCAGGTTGATCGGACGATGCAATCCTTTCATGTCGGCTCCGGTCGCTGCCTCCCCTTCCATGGCCGGAATGCTGGAACTCAAGCTATCTATCTCCTTTGCCACCTCCGCACGATCCTTAGATATCCTCGGCTGTAGAACGCACGCCAATGCGATCTCACAATGCATGGACTTTGCTGGTGCATGCTGGTGCTGTGGAGATATGTGCAGCCTTGCTCGTGTTGCAATGAGATGGGTTGTGATGTTTGGATTGGTCATTGGATGTCATTGGTACATGTTGGTACATATTTGCAAATGCAAACAACATCATGACGCGTTTCCGAATTTTCCATGACAACATCATGACGTCTGTCTTGACGACATCACAGCAGAACCTAATTGCAACACGGCTGGCTGGGTTGGCTATGGCTGGAAAATGGTGGATCACCTTAGACTGAACTGACACACTGGATTTCACTGCTCCCATAATTCTATCGAGGTCACACCTCTGACCCAAGTTCCATGTAATTTCGACCGGGCATCCTGCACCAGTTGGAGAGTTTCTGGAAAACCATGCTCGCCGACCCACTTCTCGAACTGCTCGACATCGCCTGTCATGTCCTTAGCTGGTACTTGCTCCTCCGCAGCTTTCGGTTGCTCTTCATCTTCATCATGCGGCCCATCGAAATTCTCGCTCAGCTCATACTGCAGCTGTTCTTCGAAGTCCTGATCCCCCCCGCACCCCCCTACGATGTCATCCGGATTATTTGTGCTCGGCACCCTCCGGTTGTGCTGCAACCATGAATCAGAAACAGTGGGTTGGGAAAATTTGGAATGTGCTGGAGCATATTGGAACGGGTGGATTGCGAGCATGACACCAAATATTTACATGTGTCCGTAAATATATTATTTGTGGTAGTGGTGTAATATATCATTTGTAATACATGCATGGGCTTCACTTATTCGCGAGGCTTTTTTGTTCCCAGCACCTAGGTAGTCCCTCCAGCACCAGCCCCGGGGGGCGGCGCTGAATACACATCCAAGTGGATGGTGCCTGACCTAGGACATGTGCAGACAAAATCGGTTTTTGCATTCACAACGGCTGGCACGATAGAGCACAGGATGCAGACAAAATCGGCTTGTGCATTCACAGCGACTGGCGCGATAGAGCACAGGATGTAGACAAAATCGGTTTTTGCATTCACAACGGCTGGCGCGATAGAGCACAGGATGCAGACAACATCGTTTTTTTGCGTTCGCAAAAGCTGGCGCGATAGAGCACAGGATGCAAACAACATCTGTTTTTTGCATTCACAACGGCTGGCGCGATGGAGCACAGGATGCAGACAAAATCGTTTCTTGCATTCGCAAAGGCTGGCGCGATAGGGTACAGGATGCAGATAAATGTTTTTGATGTTTTTTTTGACTAAAGATTATGACGGTAACGTCTTGAATTCGAGTTTTGTCAAAATGTGCTCTAGCCAGCTATAGTGGCCTCTAGAGCTTAATAATAAATCGCTTAACGTCCACGGCAATGCTCCTTGTGCAATGGCCAATCAGCAATCTGGCAAGCCTTGCTGCAGTACCTTACAGCAGCCCTGCAATCCTTGCAATGTTTGCACTTCTGAAATTTCAAGCCTTCTACAGGATAAGCATTGCAATTCGCACAGACATCATCTGGCCAGATCTGCATGGCATCCGCATCAGTACGCTTCCTGACAAGAGCCACCGAAGCGTTTGGGCCAAACACCCCCTGATCGAAGAGCGATTTGGTGCCGAGCAAAAGCCCAACATGCAACAAAACTCCCTGGCTGCCAGCATCCATGAAATGATTGCTTAGCCTAAGATCCTGCTGTGTTCCCATCCAGCACCACACACGTAATATAATGCTCGATACGAGCTCACGGGGTTGAACAGCCAAGGTTATTGATTGATCTGTAGCCACAAAGACCCTGATCTCAGCCGGCACATCACCTTTCCTTAGAAAGCCTCGAAAGTGCTGGCGGCAGACACTATATATCATGTTGTCACACTGATAAGAGCAGTGATAAGAGCAAAGTTGCAAGGCCGGAATCGCTCGAATGCACTTGAGCCAAAGTGTGGCAGTCGATGCCAAGCAATGTAACTATGTGACACTAACATGTATGGATTAAGAACCCCAACCCCCCCTCAAATAAAAAATACAAATAAATATTTACATGTATATATACGACATGCCGACCAAAAAGGAAATAATAGAAACAGTGTATTTTAGGCCTGAAGGCTTTGGGTCGCTCAAACAAGTAACCAGAGATGCCCAATTAAAAGATGAAACAGTAACGTTTGGAACGGGGTCCCAAAAAACCAATCAAGTATCTACCAAAGTCAAAATCTGGCACCCAAGGTGTACCATTGAATGTCCTTGGGAACGTCAGGATCAACAGCATGGTGCTTTGGAACCTTAAGCGCAACAGCCAGGCGTCAGAAAAGGTCTCCTAGGTACCCAAGGAATGCAGCATTCTTATTAGGTTTCAGTGGATGTCGCACCATCTGGGATGCAGCAAAATGCCAGTCTCATGGGATGCAGCAAACAATGCCGGCTCAGCCACATCAGCTTCGATGGGAACGCTGGCACCGACTATGGAATACATTGGAATACATACTATTTGATATCGAGTAACTAAATTGAATGTCCCATCTTTTCGACCCTCGACTGTTCAATAAGGGGTGGCCGAACCACAATAAGTGTAGAGAAAAAATGGCAGGGGGCCGGAGCTTCGCTGGAGGTCTGCTCCAGTCGAAGCAAATGGGCTTGGAAGGAACCCGCCGGAATTCCAATTTTGGAATAGTTTTTTGTTGGAATATTGCACTCCCTCTCGACTTGTTTGCTCACTTTTGGGAGCCGATTGCTCATTTCCCCGCCCCTCCATTTTTATCCGGGGGGGGGAAACATATTGGAACGTGCCAGAGGCTGCAGGGCTGTTTGGCTGGGGGCATGTCCTCGAAATCGGATCCTTCTTCCCCATCTTTGGGTTCGGCTTTGAACTCGCTGGCGTGCTTCGGATCCATAGACAACACTTTCCTGCCTTCCAGCTTGAACCACTCCTCAAATGTGACTTTGATTTCTTTCTCATCCTCTTTGTGGACTACTGCCAGCAGTTTGTGCGAAAACTGCATGGCGCCTGAGGCCAGCATCGCCGCGCGTTGTTCAGAAATGGGTTTGGTGAAAGCAGCCCTGGGCATCTCTACTGGATCGATGTGTTCGTTTAGTTGCTCCATGTGTTGGCGAACCGCACCTGCTTAGGTGGTTACAAAAGGCATTGGAATGCGACTGCTAATATCTCAGCCCGTGCTATGGTGGAGTAGCAAATGGAAACGCTTGGAAACGCTCAATAGCATTGCATGTGCTCGGACATATTGGAATATATTGGGTGACTTGAACACATGTCCATTAACCTGCCGATGCTTCGGTATGCTCTCCATGAGTTCAGATAGCCGACCATAGATCAAATCTTTCTCCCTGGGCGTGCCCCTCCAACGACTTTTGATCCAAGCGAACCATATCTCACAAATTCTCTCGCGATTTTTGTCTGGACGGTTTGGTATTTCGCTGTCCCACTTGACTAACCTGCCAATAAATTGCCCACAAAATGACATTGCGTGAACGAATGTTGGCACTGACAGGAAATTTCTGGCCCAAGCCTTGCCATACTTCTTCTCCAGCATCGCGGCGTTGGAACAAGCCATGTAGTAGGCAGTCATCACGTTGAAATACATGTCCTCTGTATTGTAATTGTACATTGCCGAAGCGTTGACAGGGGACAGCAAAAGTGCCACCCAGAAGCAGTGGAACGCATGGCCTATACTATCCCACCTCAGTTCGAAGTAGATGGGCGTCAACATTCTCGCACCTTGTTTGTCGCTCTGCATGTTGGTGCCGCAGTACGGACGCGGACCCAAACCACCTTGGGGATCCTTGGGTCTATGTGGAGCTTGCTGCTGCCAGATGCTGCTGGTGATGGACAAAACTGAATGGAACGCATTCTGCAAATCACATCAAAGTTGCATTCAGCAGGATTGGAGGTGCTTGGATCCAGTAGGTCCTAGACCCGCACGTGTTGAGTTTTTCGAATTTGAGGTTAAGCCAGAGCTATTCATTTAGATTAATCTTCCCAAGGACCCAACCTGCGATCCCAGCGGACGGCGAAGCCCAAAATAAACCCCAGCGCACCCATTGGCTGCCAGACCGAAATTTGTCGACGATGCTCTTTTGGAGGTGTGGCCCATCACCTGGAATCGCAATTTTCATGGGGTGGCTCCCATAATCTCCCATTGACACCATTGGAGTACTTGATGATCCTTGGGGTGTCTCGTGATGTCTCATGTCATCTCGCGTCCGATACCATCCGATACCCCCCAGTCCCCTGACACATCCCGAAACAACGTAAAGGGAATCCAATATGCACGAATACGCAAACACTCTCGACTCGTTTGCTCGATTTTGCAATTTGAGTGGGGGGGTTGCCTCCCCCCAGGGGAAAATTCATAGATACTCCACACATACCAAAGCAGATCAATGCAAACCGATACAAACCATATTTGCAATTAGTGCCGCGCACAACAAACATATCTCTCATGAAACGCTCTGCAGGCATGCTGTTAATAGAACATGCCTGCATCATACTGCATCACCTTGGTTGAAGACAGGCATCCATTGTCTGTATAAGAGGACGCAGTAGTTGAAGTTCGGAATGAAATTGTACATTGGATAATAAGTGCACTCACCGAAGAATGGCACATCAGTCACATAAGTCCGATTGAGCAGACCGAGAAATACCATCGATATCCACAGGTGGCTTCCATGAAAGTCCTGCGAGATGGCAATTGGAGGCTTGTCGTTGTTGCCAGCACACACAAGTGCAAGCACCCTCCCAAGTTGATGCAGCTCGGTCGTCTTGATGTGTCCCTTCTTTTGTCTCGGAATGTGGCAGATCTCATACATATGTCTGTTGTCGTCAGCGCGTGAAACTACGTAAGATAGCTGCATTGATGCAACCATGGCCCAGTCGAACTTGTCAGGCCATGGATTGCACCGAGTGTATGGCATATCGAAGCCAAGCTTTCCTCCATAGCCACTTCCGATCATTACCCCCTCATCTTTTGCCAATGGCGGGTCAAAGTCTGTTGGAAGTGCCAAGCCACAAACCTTCTCAAAGCCTGATTAGGTAGATGTAGCTGCAATAGGCGATGGAGCAAAATGTAACACCTGGTTTGGTACTTGGGTTCTGGATGGGGCTGAGGTTGGACACTGTTTGAGGCAACTGGTATGCAACATAATTGGAGCAAGTTGGAGTGAATTGGAATGAACTGGTATTGGTTGGAACAAATTGGAATATCAGGGAGCATATTGGAGATTATTGGAGTGCACTATGGTTGTTGTTGTTGTCAATGATGACGAATGGGTCATACTTCATTTTGGAACCATATCTCCCATTAGCTCGACGGGCGCGAGCGCCCTATCGGCCTTGCCCGATAGCTGTTTCGTCGAAGGCTAGAAAGTAGTTGCGAGTGTCCGCAACCTTGAGATTTGCCAACGCGCGACTGGTTCCTTGCTGTAACATCTGCGGATTCACGAGGGACATGTAGAAGTCGGGCAGACGTGGGTGAGAGAGCTGGAGGGGTTTGCAGTGCCGCTCTGATATTCCAAACATTCGCATTCCCGACTTATTCCTCATGAGTCCCGCCAGAGTGAACGCAATCTCAGAAAAATCCTCCCCGCTAACATTCGGCAAAGATTGACCTGCATTGTGTCGCCTCGTATTACTATGTTGGTTTGTGAGCATCGATCCAAGGATCCGGAGGAGTCCAGCTGCGAATCTATGGCCGTCGATCTGGCCGGAAATAATCGCTGCAGCAAGCTTGACATCAGCCTTTTTACTTGGATTGTGAATCAGTTGGTGACCGAACTCTTGGAGCAACTTCTGATGGACATCTGTGAATTTATCCTTGTAGGTGGGATTGTGATGGCTCATACCTGGAATACCCTGGAAGGCTCATCGAATGTGACATACGTATTCGCTCCAATAGGGCACCGACAAGCATAACGATATGCAAATGTTGGGCGCTGGATGACGTTGGATATGGGATGCGAGCGGGGTCCGAGTGGAGGTGCATGGTGAACAAGTCTGGGCAGCGATGTACGCAGCCATACGACTGGGGAAACTAGGGATGGTTTGGAACGCTATGCTTGGGCCTAGCTGCTGTAATTGAAGGATTATATTGGATGTCCACATTGGAGGGTATGGAAGGAATTGGAAGGAATGTACCATAATGTAAACACCAATATATGTCGCAAAATTACACGAGGTGCACAACAAATCCAACACCCATACCAATTAACTGTCCGGTCTTGAGTGCGTGAGCAAGGCCACGTTGTATTCGCAGATGCGTACAAACGCATCATCTTTTTGGCCAACACAATTCAGATTGACGAGACATTCTTTGTCCTCTGCAAGAGTACTCTGCTCCAAGCGGTGCCAGTGGTCACTTTTTACCAAGCAGGATTGAAGCCACTGCGGCTTGAATATTTTACCATCGTCGAAATACTCATGACTCTGAGCTTTTCGAATACACTTTTGCATGCCACCAGGCGAGCTCATCATTTTCTCCTCGGCAATGGCAAGGCGGTCAAGCTTTTGGACTAGCTTCACAATGTGTACCAGCGCGGACACATCCATCGCCGCATTGTTGCATTCGTCGCACCAGTTTCCTTTTTTGACAACACACTTTTTGTCTATCCGAAGTGACGCGGCACAGAACTTGGATCTGACGACCACAGCTTCAAGGAACTCATCCTCTTCTTTTTCCGCTACTTTACACTCGACCACCTCCAAATAATCAGGCACCGCCCAAGCTCCACTGGAAGGCGAGCCATTCTCTGCCCATGAAGCCAACGCCCTTGGAACCTGCAGGGTTGCCCGATCGGGAATGATCTCTCTATATCTCTCTCCCTCTCTTTCTGTCTCTCCATGACATGCGTAACTACATGTCAGGGGGGCCCCACACAATATGATCTAAACCCCCTGCTGGAGCCCGGGTGTGCCCAAGGGCCCCCTTAAATAAAACCTTTTCTGTGCAGCACAGTGCTCCATTGATTTGGTAGTGCTGTCTACATCTGTCTACAGGAGGAGGTTTCGGTGGACACCACTCTGGAGGGAGGCCTAGGAAGGCAATGTCTACAACAGACAATCCCGGCCTGGCTTCGCAGGAATATGAGAAGACGCAAATGATCACCTCGAAGAACATATGACGCGTACCCATAACATCCCATGACGCATGCTAGTTCGAGAACACATGACGCATATACCGGGGCATGCAGGAAATTGCAGTAATTTGCAGGAGGGTATTGGGATGGGTTGATATGGGTTTGGACACATCGTGATCTTCAGATAATGCTGGAGAGAACATGACTATAGTGGGCCGCATGGCCCCATAATGGATCAAGTAGGGACAATGGAAAATTATGACCTTCGGCTGAATGCTGCCACCGCAGACATCCCCAGACAACCCCCGACATTGTATGCTGCGAGGCCGACAGCCTTGCGGTAGGTCAAATTGATACCAGCGCACACGAAGCTAGTGTGTCTCCATAGTTCGTCGGGTACTTTCTGGTGCTTATCAAGTCTTTGAGAATGGACAAGGTTTTTAAGGTGTTCCTTAGATTCCTCATGGTCATCAAGCCTATATAGAGCTGCACGCCCAATGAGGTTCAATGTCAGCGATACAGCAGCAGTTTCATTTGCATAAAGAAACCTTGCCTTCCTTTTGTTGAAATTCTTCACAGCTTGAAGTGATTTTTGTCTCTCGTCATGAGCGGCCGTACACAACAGGCATGTGGCAGTTGTCTGATCCGAGTCCTCAATTTTCCACACTCCTCTCCTGTGTGATTTAATGAAGTCTATGAGACAGGGCTCCAGCTGCGGCGGCGGATGAAGTCTCTGATGCGGCGGCACCTCTTTCCTTAGCAGAACCACACTCCCCGGAGAATCCCTGGATGGTTTAGATTGGTTTAGCTTATCGGCCGCCCGCTCTCCCTGGCTGCCTGCCCTGACACACAGTGTCCCCTCCAGCCGCATATAGAATCATATAGATACATATGGCATATCGTCACCCCTGCCCAGCACCTGGCTTTGCTCTGGCTTGGCTGCTGGCACACTCTCTGGGAAGTGGCCCTGGCAAATTACAATGGGCTTGGATGCAATAGATCTGATATTGAAATGGGTCCCTACGATAGAGTATTGGAATGAATCCCTAAGGTGGAGAGAGGGTCAGAGGTGGATAATGGTGGATACAAACATGCTTTAGGAGCAGCCATGAATCGAAAGTTCCACAAGGACTTTGCCAACTGTGTCTGAGCCACTCGTCGCAGCACCAGCTGCCACTATGG
>Ga0115007_10001697_pt1 | contig 14002 bp, 11 predicted proteins | sample ArcOceMetagenome_2_FD_87166 | JGI IMG/M metagenome (GOLD analysis project Ga0115007, IMG submission 87166) | Marine eukaryotic phytoplankton communities from Arctic Ocean - Arctic Ocean ARC135M Metagenome | ecosystem: Environmental > Aquatic > Marine > Oceanic | place: Arctic Ocean | collected... | reverse complement strand
ATAGACTGTTTAATATTATTTATTTATGCGTATATTTAATATTAATCCAGCATGCATATATATTTGCCGGTAGCGGTATTTGCCGTCATCAGCATGGTGTATTGTGAGGCGTTTTCTGCGATGGACAATAAGATATCGACGCGGAGAGCTTCACTGTCGTCAATAACAACGACGGCAACGGCAACGACCGCAAGAACTATAATATCTACCGATGTTACGTTAAATTTTCGACGGCAACAAAGAATATCTACATTAATTTCGGCTATGACTACTTCCGATGAGAACGATACGATAACAACGACAACTACAACGACAACATCGCTCATCAAGGCTGAAGAAGAAGAAGAAGAAGAAGACACCAAAAATGAAAACGAAGAAAAAAGTAATATTCCGTTTGACGATGTCGCTTGGATGGCATATGAAACGATGATGACGAAAATTGCAATGCAAACACGAAGGGTTAAAAACTTTAATGAGGAAAGTGTTTCAAAGTGTCGAACATATTTGTTGTCTCGTGAACAATATATTCCTTCCGTCCCCGACGTTATCGAAAATGAAAAATCAATTCTACAATCATCTATAAGAAACCAAGCAGAATCCTTTCGACAACGTTTTAACTTTACATCAGACGAATTTGATTTCGTTACACGAAGTTTTGTTAAATTGGGGGACATGTCCGCAAAAAATCAATCGAAAAATAGAAACAATAAAAACAATAACGTCAATATCGATAACGATAATGAAATTGATCATCGATTGCCAGTTGCTGTAGCCTGGTACAAGTTGAAAGAAATGGGATCCATTCCACAAGAAAATTCCATGAGTACCTACATGTATATTCTTAGCTCTAGTAACAGCAGCAGCAACAACAACAACGATGATGATGATAGAAGCGACGACGACAATGATGATGAAATCGCTGTTGCCATTGTAGACGATGCTCTATTGGAAGTCGTTACGTGTCACGATGTACTCTACAAAAAGAACGAAAAAACCTTGACAATTCGAATGAAAAGTTTGGTCGGTAGGGGACGAATCGATGAAGCTGAAGAGATTTTCGCTGCTAGCTTCGAAAGCAGTAGTAGCAGTAGCAGTAGCAGTACTTCCGAAGAAGAAGAATCGAAAAATGAAATATCGAAAGAACGCGATAATAAAAATAATAATAATCAAGTAGGACGATTGCGAACATACATGCCATTGATGGAACATTACTGTAGGGTCGGTGACCTGACGTCCATCTTAAGACTGTATCGAAAGATGCAAGATTCAACTGGTGTCCATTGGGACGTTGAATCATACACTATATTGTTGTCGTCGTTAGCTAGATTTGGATATTTCTTTACTGATAACGACAATCAACAAAAGAACGACGATAATGAAGAATACGGGTCAAATATGTTCGATACTTTGGTATCGAACATGGCAAGTGATATCTTGGAACTCACAGAAGCAACGTTCCTAGACTTGACCGAGTCATTTCGAATTGGTCATAGAGACCATTTAAATTTAACGTCAATTGACAATAATAATAACAACGAAAACGAAAACGAATCTTCTGCTATGGAGATTGTAGTGGATCGAGTGGAAATTCCCACACAGAACGGGACATGTCCTACCACCGGGGTGAAGTTGCGTTTGTTGTCGTTAGACGATACACAACGACAACACGTCCACGATACGTTACTAGAAATGGCGCGGACCAGTACAGAAATATTTATCGACATGAATATTGAACGTGAGGCCAGGAACCTTGAACGGCAGGCCAGACAACGTAAACCAACACGTAATAATAAAAACAAGGCTGTAAAAAGTAACAGCAACAAAGGGGAGACGGTAACCGGTCATATCTTTGGAGACGTCGAGAACAAGGAAATCAATAAGGAAGCATACGGGTATCAAGAACTATTGAGATTTTCAAAGTGGCTTGAGTGAGTTTTGTCATAGAGAAGATGCTCTTCGTAGTTGTGTTCGCTTTGAAATGTCATGTGTACATGACAGCTATTTTATTCATTTTCTAAAACTTTTCTTTCGCTCCTCTTTTCTAATCGATCCTTTTGGGATATTCTATTGTAGTGATCGTGAAGGAGACATGTTTACCACTATTGTTGGTAAGTTTAAATTGTTGTTTATTTTCATCGATTTAGGGTGTGTACATCAATTTATCTTTTGCTTACTAATTGTTACTGTTTCCTTCCTTTAAAACGATTTTGAAAGATGGTGCGAATGTTGGTTACTATGGACGTAGCCAAGTTCATTATAGTTCCATACAGAGATTGATAGAAAAGCTGGAAAGCATGGGAGAACGGCCTCTTGTTGTGATGCCAGAAAAGTATACCCAAAGTTCATTTCAGGCTTCTAATTTTCATCAAAAATTAACAGAAAAAGATCTGGAAGTGATTGAGCGGTAAGTCTTTGGGATCCTCAGGTTAAGCATTTCAAAAACTTTTGATTCTCCTCATTTATTTCTTCTTTCTTTTATTGTTTCAACTAATTTGTTTGTATGTTTAAAGGCTTCGAGAGAAGGATATAATGTACACAGTGCCTCGACTCGTCTTGGACGATTATTTCTGGATGCTTGCTAGCGTATCAAACCAAACCAATGCTACTCAACGTGGAGATCTCAATATACCCATAGGAGACGATCAGGGTCGATTCCCGGGGATGAGACCAATGCTAGTGACAAACGATAAGATGAGGGATCACAAACTCGATCTTCTCGAGCCTCGCGAGTTCAGACGATGGTGTAGTTGCCACGTTGTCAATTATGACATATCATTTTTTGAAGATGACGAATGGGAAGAAGATAGGAATATCTCTTTCGTTCCTGCGGATTCTTTCAGTTGCGAGATACAAGTCAATGCACATGAAAGAGGAAAGGGAAACGTGTGGCATTTTCCTATTGAAGGTTCTACAGATTGGCTATGCATATGGATCAAAAGATGAAAAATAATAGCACAGCCCAACTAAAATAGCATTATATTTTAACCCATCGTAAATTTTATCTAACTTAACTTTTTTAAGAGCGGTATTCGTATGCACATATGTTCGTTTTCATCCCAATCTCCAACAGGGAAGTGCCAAGCGGTTCCGATATTATTATTTTTGTCGTCGATGACTGTATTTCCTTGTATTTCGCGACTGTAGAAATCGGCAGTTCTAAATCCAATTTCTCTGTCAAAGCATTCTTCATCAACAAAAGCAGAAAATGTAAAGTTGACAAGGAAACTGCTGAACCATCTTCGGAAAAGACGCGGTTCAAGAAGTGACATTTTATGGTCTCGAAGTTTGTCATTAGAAATTAGCATAGGGCGAGTCCCTGGCCATCGTCCTTCGGGGTTGTCAGGCGGAACGAAGTCCTCGTCCATACAGACGCTGGCAAACATCCAATAGTAATCATCTAAACTTCCAACAGGTACCACAAAGGCCTTTCCTTCATTGATCAGATCGTTCCGAATCTCCTTTTCTTTCGGTGACAGTCTTTGCCTCACTGTTTGAGTAGCTTTTTGTAGTGAAAATTGATCGTAAGTGTACTTCTTGGGTAAGACAACGAGAACATTTTCTCCCATATTCTCCAATGCATCCACGACGAATTTGATCTGATGGTAATTGAAAGTTCCTTGTTGGAAATTTTGCATGTAATACGCTATATTTGGACCATCGATTATCGCAGTAAATGGTTTGCCGTCCCTATTCTGGAGCCATTCTCCAAATTTGCTCAGCTTATCTGCGACATCAGGCTTAGTCGAATTGCGATGACGCTCTTGGTATGATGACGTGACCAGGTATAAAAGGGCATCCTGAAATTTTTTTTTCTGGATAGGATCTAGGTTGATAAGTCGCAATTGCGCTTCACTTCTTGGACATATACCCGTGCTTTCATCGATTCGAACACGACTCACAATCAATTCATCGGGTTTAGCCAGGTCATTATTCGTCTTTAGTGATTCCAAAAGATGTAACTGCTTCAGGTTTTGATTTGGGTCATTCCCACGTTGGAACGCGTTGTACAGTCGCTTGGCAGAGGCAGATGAAATTTCAACGCAATTATCCGCTAGTTCCGATGCCAGTACATTGAACAACTCTGGTCCACATTTTACCGGATAAGGCAAGTCTTCGATTCCAATGATTGGTTCTGCATCGAATCTATTATAGTCAAGCCCGCGTCGATATGAGAACAAGGTGAGATTCAATACGATTATTGTAACACATATATTTTTTTTGACTATTGAATAAGCATGTGACCAGCTGCGATCAAACGTACCGAAAGTAACCATTTTCTGCGATGCATGACATAAGTTGCACGAACGTCTCGGGCTGCAATAAAACATTTTTTCCTCCCTTCATCTTCACATATAATTTAAACGCCGAGGGAATGTCCCCTTGATCCAAATACTTTGAATAGATGGGGGCGTACGTTCGAAGACGGAGATCGTCGTTTTCCTACAATTATGCATGAAATTACATGTGCGTGCACAACGTCAACCAATCAATGAAACCAATGGCAAAAATCAACGTGGTTTGAGATAACGCAGGGAATAATGTAAAACAAATTACTGGAATACTATGTATAACATCGAAGCGAAGTATATGTATACAAGCCATACAAGATTATATACGTACCATTGTCGCATCCAGAAGTCGTTCTGCTTCATTTGCTTTACCTAAGGAGACCAATCTTCGTACGTGGATGCCCGTGCTTTGTTCTGTTGCTTCGTGAAGAAAATCGTGACATAGCGCCACTTCCGCTGACACATCAATTTCTTCTTCCTCGTCGTTGTCGTGGATCGCGCTATTATAATTGTTTGAGGATCTCGTTTCGTTCAGAAAATCCAAAACGGAAAAAGAAGATTTATTTCTACCATCTACTCCTTCATCACCCATGAACCCGTCATTATCACCGAATAATCCCGAATTCGATGTGGTACTTGAGGACATCATCGTCTTTCGTTTGGGCAACGAAAATGTTGAGCTAACGTACAAATAATTATGCAATACGTCTTTGTTGTTCATTGGATATCCTGTTTCCTTCAGTTTGGACCATGCAACATCGAGAGGTTTAGCTGCACACGTCTTTGCACAAATACTTCCCAAATATACCAGGGCACCGTTGGCGACTTCGTATTGCTTTCTCGTCCAACCCATTTCATTTATGAACCGTTCTCTTTGAGCGTTTAACTCCTCACGGAAACGTTCACTTCGAAACGTATTCATCCCTATCATCGTCGTGGTATCTATAGCATTATTACTTTCATTGTCGTCGTGGGCAGAGGCTTGGTCATGGTCGTTGTTGTTACTACTTTCTATTACTGTTTCTTCGTTTTCTCCTCTCAACGAGGAATGTAACGTCGGTAAATGCGGTTCGACAACGGGTTTGGGAGAACGAAGCCAATCCACCACTTGATGAATTCGATTCGTTGTTTCGTCGTTGTATGGTGATGTGGGTGGTGATGTTTGTTGATGTTGTGACGTGCTTTTGTTCCTCTTTATCTTTTTGAATTTCTTAAGAAAATTGGGTCCTTCCATGATCTCTTCGATGAGTTCGACGTACTGATCCCACGATTCAACGTCGTAATTATGACGACGAGAATCGTTATTATGGTCTTTTTCGGATAAATCCTGAGGAGGAGGAAGAATGTCCAAAATCGAAGGTCGATGAATCGATGTATAAGCGGGTGTCTTATTGTTTTTTGTCGACGAAAATGAAGTCGACGTCGACATTGACGTCAACGCCTTCGATCTATTCCCTACAGTTTCTTGATTTTCTTCTTGTTTCCTTTTCATAAGGGCGTCGACTTCATCGAAAAAGGATCCCATATCGGCTACGGGAACTTCTCGCACCACCCCCAATTTATTCTCATTATTACTGTGACTTTTGTTGTTGTTGGTGTTGTTGTTGTTGTTGTCATGCCTATGTCGTCGTTTGTTTTCGTTATAGGACTCGTTTTGAGTCGTCTTTATCGCCGTAGGTTCGGATGATTCACCGGTCTTATCTAGGTTAGCAAAGAATTCGTCCAGTGTCAGTTTTTTCGTACTAGAATTTTGAGCATCTTTTCCATTGTTCCTTCGACGATGGCTATTGTCGTTATTATTGTTGTTGTTATTATACTGTCTTTGATGATTCGGTCTCCGTCTTGTCGCTGTTGCTGCAGTCGCATGATTTTTCTTTTTCTGTTTTCCAACGGCCATCTCATTATTTGTCTTGTTACTCTTCGTATTGACTTTATTGTGTCGATTTTTTTCTTTCGTGTCTAAGCTTTTGTTGCCACTCGTTCCCTCCACAGCTCTCAAAAATGCGGTTTTCTGTTCCCGGACAACATCGTCGTTGTTATCGCTAGGTACAGAGCCATCGCTGCCGTTACTGGAATACCTTTGTTTTATTCCTCCTCCGAGTAGGAGTATCTTGGTTTGCGCCAATATCGTCCTAGTCGACATAGTCCTACATGTACTTGCCGCCGTTGCTTGTCGCCAACAAAACGGAAGTAACTGTCCCCCACCCATCACAAAGAGTATGATGTTGTGTAAAAGGAAGTCCAGGTGGAGATAGCGAAGGAGGAAGTGTAAAAAGTAAAGGCCTTCGTTTTGATTGATTCTCTTCGCATTGTAGTCGGCAAGTTAATGAATGAGATGAGGTATGCTTGCATATTGAATACGAGGACTATTGATTGCTGATATGAATAAATTCAATTTGATAGATTTCAGATTTTGCATGGACGTCAAAGACGTTCCATTATTTATAATTATTATTCAACAGATAATAATTTCTCAGTCATGGATATTCTTCAGTCATCTGTGATTACTAAAACTTTTGAACAAAAAAAAATGTCAATTATTCAATTATTACAACAAGTGAAAAAAAAAAATTAGGGATCTTCCTTATATACCCACCCCTCAGATGACATTGCATCAATTGGTTAGGCTCAATATTGCTGTAAATAGTCAACATTCATGTAGAAAGCCATACTAAGCAAGAAAACCAACGGTGCCTGCTGGTGTCTTTTGAGCGAGGGCAGAGATGTGGATCTCATTAGTTATGTGAAGCTGAAAGAACAATTACTACTGCATCAAAAGCAGTTATGCTGTACCAAGAATTGGTCCACTACTTCTACTGCTTTTGATGCATTAGAGGGGTTGATTCAATTAATTGACGAATTGATGGAAGACAAAAAAAATACAAATCATTCCTATTCAAAAGGAGCATACACCCAGGAACAATGTATTTCACAGCCGCTTCTGTAGATTAAAGGGTGAACGTGAAGGTGTTAAACTCCTAGAGGGAAATTTTGTGGATATTATCAATGTTGAATATTCCAATGCTGCCGACAAACATGTATGCGTGTAGCAGCCAAGGTAAGAAATATTTCTGTGGAGGTGTGACTGAAAACAGAGCTTAATTTTGACACATCATCAGAAGTACACAATAACAGAGAAGAGATATGAATTGAATAGTAAAATAACAGCTAGAATAATAGTACTGTGTTTTCTCATGTTTTATATTAATTGATAGTTATTTCTGTTAATGCAGTAAAAAGGGTTCCTATTGCATTGTTGGCCTGTATAATTGACATGTTTTTTTCATATAAAAGTTGACACGATTGTTCAGTTTTAAACATAACATCCCAATTCTTCGCAGTTTGGAATCTTCGATGGATACTCTAGCGAAGCAAACTCTTGCTGAAGGTTCTCAGACAGAATAATTTTACCAATCAGTTCGTTTTTTGGAAACGAACCGCCAAAGAAAGATGGGCGTGTTGTAGGACTGGATCCGTTACCGCGATTTCTTCTCCATCCATTACAAGCGACTCTAATGGTTTGTCCAAGTTGGGCCGAGTTGCACTCTCCAATGCAGGAGGTTTTTGCATGTACAAAATTTTCGAGGCCGACGTCAAACTTGGGCTTTTGAGACGGAGATCCCCCTCCCCATCACAGAGCTGTTGAATGAGTTCGTTCAAAGTCATCGTAGGAAGGACGGTTACCGTGCGAACCTTCGAGGAACAAACAGGACACTTTGTAGAAGGAAAAGTATTTTTTTAAATTATTAAAATTAGAATAATGAGAGGGAAGAAATTTGATACTATGTATGTTGTTATTGGTGTTGATTCTTCCTGCCGTCATAGTTTAAAAGATGTGTCAATTACTTACATCTTCCTTTCGTTCGTACACGAAAGTGTGACTGTATACACCCTCTGATATGCAATATGAGACGAGAAATGGAGAAACAATGTGAGGGAAAAAAGAAGGAGAAAACAGATCAAATGAAACGAATCAAAATACTACGGATTCAACTAACCTGACCCCATATACATCATATACGAATTTAAAGTCTGAGAACAATAAGTGAGTATCTTGAGAGCTTCTAATACGCACGCCGCTGAAACAATTGCATTGGTAGAAGCAACAGCTGGAATGATATTTTTTACAACACCCATTGTTAGCATGTAAGTAACACCGTCAATATTGTACTTCGTAGCACGTTCGAGTGCTCGGTCAAAAACCCATTTCATGTCGTCTGGACTGTCATTATCCAATTTCTTTTCAGGAAATTCTTTCGGCCAAAGTAAGATTGACGCGTACGCTATACAATGTTCAGGTTTTCGTGGCGTTTCGGCGATGGTACAAAGTGGAAACGATTTTTGTGGGGGGAAAGCTTCCAAACTACACTCGAAGCAGCTTGTAATTCTAGGTAAAATGACACGCGCTTGTCCGGAAAATCCCTCAGTTCCTCCATCGATGATGGGAACAATACTTTCCGGGTCGGTTGGGTCTCCATCTTCGTCAACTTTTACCAAACCTACCATAGTAGAATTCAACCAACGACGAGCCTCGACGTTATCCAGACCGGAAAGAATAACATTAAATCCCGCGTAAAAGGAAGGGTCCTTGTCTTGAATCATCCCGTGATGGGCAATTACGTTCATCCACGGGCATCTTCCATTAATGAAGGCAGCCCTGAAATATTATCCCGAGATACAAGACACACCACACGAACAAGTGAGATAGACGAACAGACGAGCATCTTTTTTGTTTGTTTGTTTGACAAACTTTACATTCAACTTACGCTACTTTTGCCTTTGACGATCCTACGTCCTTTTGACGAAAAAGAAACTAGAGTTATCAGATATTGATAATATCATATTATATTTTGGATAGATAAATGACCAATGAACAGAGCACGAGAGTAAGAGTGTGTTTTTACTGAATAGTAACGATCAAAAGAAACGGTAAAAGAAATTTCTCAAACGATTTTGAGTATTTCGTACCTGACGATTGAGATTGGTTACGTCAATTTGATCAAGATCGATTACGTGTACATCGTTGACTCCCGACATGGCTAGATCCTTCAAAAGCTCACAACCCAAACCCCCAGCACCAACAACTGTAGTAGAAAAATAAATTTATAAATGAACAAACAAAAATAGAAAGAAATCCATTAGAGAGAAGTTGGATGGAGTAGTGTGATCAATTAAAAATAAATAAAAAAGCAGCTCAGCGTTTAATTTAACGTACCCAAAACTTTCGCTTTGGACAATAATGTATGCGTCGGTGGTTGTTGTTGCTGTCCTTTCGGAATAATAGAAGAAATAGGTTCAAATTCTCCAATGGGTAATGCACCATCTTCATTGGCAAAAACAGAAGGTCTACAGAGCAAAGTTAAAAAAGATCCACGAGCTGGGATTGTCAATTTTTTCGATTTCGATTTTGATTTCGATTTCGACTTATTTTGATTATTCGATGGTAGTAGGTTTTCATCAACTTCCTTTAGTTGTGTATCGAAAAAATATCACAGCACATGATATTGTCGTCAATTGTTTATTGTGAGAAGCAATACATGAGTAGTATTAGTAGAAATAATCAATCAATTGAAAAAGCAGCGTGGAATATTGTACATGGTGAGAAAAATTTAAAATTTAAAAGGCGTACAGTATTCATTATATTTTTGAATACCACATAAATAATAAGACAGAATATATATTTTTATAATGACGAATGTGAATGAATCTACGCACCATAGCGTCGCTGTCATTGTTGACGTTGACGTTGTTATCGCCGTTGCTAGCAGTTTCGTCCTTACTAGTAGGAGTACCGCTACCATCTCGCATCGTCGCATTGTCATTATTATCTTCTTCGTTTGAAGATATTTCATCCAAGGTTCGTTTTCCCCCCATGGTAACAGCAGATTCGCCTTCGATCATTTCGTTGCTCTGTTATATTAGCAGTATATTATATTATAGTAGACTTTGTTTTCTTGCTTTATTTCAACACTTGCCTTGGCTTTGTTATTATTAGTTTGAAGTTGTTAATGATTAGAGTTATACAGTAATTAATAGTTCAATGAATAATTCGAAATTCGAAGTAAGAAGTAGGGCCTACATCATAGCAGTACAGTAAGGATTGAAAAGCCATCCGAGAACAATCGAGAGAAAAAAATTGAGACAACAATATAGTTTCTCTGACCCCCTAATAGGCGCGCAAATTTAAATATTTACTGCCGCACTTTACATTTACGTTTTTTACATTCCAATTAATTGTTTATAAGTGAATTATATCTACCAAACATTGTAGCTACCAGCGAAATAGCAATAAACGTATCCAGCTAGCTTGTTAGATAGAATGTATTATTCAGTATCATTGTATCGTATATATTACAAAGTTCCAACATTTCGGAGTCAAAGTGCTTGTAAATTCGAAAAAAAAATCGAATATATTTCTCGATCGATCGATTTTCTTTCTTTCTTTCGTCTCTTCGCACTACTGTACGATACAATGAATAGTCACACTTCTAGCAAGTGCTTCAAGTATCGTTATACTTTACCTAACGGTCAGACGAATGCGCTTCATTCTCAAGCTTACGATTTGGACGTTGACCAAGTAGCTCATATGCCACTTCACCATTTAGAGCGACATCTCAACCGTCTTCCACAGGAAGAAGAGGTTCGTCAGTTTCATTATCATCACCAACAACAACACCATGAAGCACAAGCACAACGACGCCTTCCTGTTAGACAAGGACGACAAGAAGTTAACGCTGACGTAGTCGTCGGTGCAACTTCTTCGGTGTTGCAACACGATGACTCTGTGATAGATGATGTCGAGTTGCATTATCAACATCCGCATCCGCATCCTGAATCTATTCCTCCGATTACAGAACAACAACATCATCGGCATCATTATCCCCATCATCATATTCATCCTCCCATAATACCTTCCCCGCTGATGAACCAACAACATGAATATCAAATCGATCTTACTGTAGCAGCAGCATGTAATAATCATCAACAATATCCTCATCATCAAGAGCAGCAGCAGCAGCAGCAGCAGGATCGATCATCGTCCTCTGTAGACTCAACGACGTTGTTGGATGGGAAAACATCATCCCTCTACGACAATCAGATTTCTCCTCTGTCATTACCACCAGTCTCTAAAAAGACTTCCATCATTTCTACAGATAGTGACAAAAATGAAGATGAAACGGAAAGTAGGAAAAACTAAAACAACAAGGTTAATGATCATGCTGGTACTACTGAGAAGAAGAATGTCAAGAGAAATCGACGACAGGGGAAGAAACAGCAAGAGATGGAAGGAGGAGATATAGCGGTCGTAGTAACAGCCTCCAAGAAACCACGTCGTCGCCGATACGAAAACGACCTGAAACTTGAAGTATTGGAACAACTCAAGGTACCACATGCGAAATTTTCGGATGTTGCCAAAAGATACAGCATACCGGAAAACACACTGAGGGATTGGAGAAAGGCTAACGTTGCACATACCATCGAAACGGCACAAGAGAAAAATGGTGGTCGATTGAAGGTTCGTATATAAAGTCGCTAGTGTACCCGTCACATATATCCTCCAAGATACATTCAATTGAATTTATTCCTTTCGTGCTTTAATCGAATTCCGGCTTAAAATGAACCATTCATAACATTTGCTTCTCACCAAATAAACTAAAATACCTTTATTTCTTTCTTTCTTTCACTCGCTTAAAAATGTTCTCAATTCAACAGGCTAATGTATACGACCCGATGAGACGACTAACTGAGACGCTCGTAACATTCTTTGAACACAACAAACAGCAACCGAAATACCTCCGACAATCCATCACAACGAAACTCGTTGTGGCTAAGGTACGTATTTACTATACATAGATATATAAGAGAGAAATAGAAATCATTATTTTTTTGTCTGTTGTAATACACTCAACGTAATGCAACACATTTTTCACTTTTCGATATACGACGCATGGCACACCGAAAAATAGGGTATTGAAGCTAGAGATAAATTACTAAAACGCCACGACACCCACCCTTATTTAGACCCGAAAGAAAAGAAAGCGCTTGAAACATTTATTGGCAGCGATTCTTGGGCCAAAAAATTCGCCAGACGAGCTGATTTGAAAATGACGGGCGCTAGAGTGAAAGAATTAAAGGAAGAGGAAGTCAATGAATATCATCAGTCTCTGAAGAAGATGGCCACACGCGTCCGGCAGGCAGGGATTTGCTACGAAGAGGTTGCAAATTTATTACGACAAGCAGCGGAGAAGCTTTTACGTGCAAGCATTATTCAGTCAACCGCTTCAAATCGCCTCATGGGCGACATAGCTGTTAGCAATAGCCGTAACGGTAATGACATGAGCCGGAAATTAAACTCTCTTCGAAATGCATTGAATGGGACAACGACGACGTCCATTCCTGACCATCTTCAGATAAATATACCTTCGGTCATGACAACAATGGTAGCAGAGATAGAGGATCCTTCAATCACAATTGTACCAGCTGCTACGAAATAAATTGTTGTCTGTTCACTATACATGCCTGTAGGAAAAACAATTGAATGGGAGTTAAAGCATACACATATGTGCAATAAAATCGACGACCTAATACACCATAATTAATCTAACGTTAGATTTTTTATCAAGAGGGTGAGATTATCTTTTCTTGGTTGTTTGGCATCATTTTTTTACAACAAGTTTTTTGGGACAAGATTTTTTTTACGATCTTCTAAAAACACGGCATGGTAGAAACAAATATTATCACCAGCCAGACCTTCCCGAGCACCATAAAATCGGACACAATATAATAGTCATCAGTATCTTTTCTGGCATATTTGCCAAAGACATCCATCATCAATTCGAACAGCTATAGCAAAAACTATACTTTCCCTGTCAAATAAATGAATAGATGTAAAGTTGACAACTAACGTTAACCCATGACAAAAGCAGTTCCGATGCTACTTCTAGTAGCTAGCTAGAATGAGCATAATAATGAATAGATAAAAGTCAATGTCAAGGATGTAACTTTCTTACTGTCATAATAATGATATTCTACAAAAAGACTTCACGTACTGTTGTATTTATCGTCTTTTTTTTTAGCATAAGTGTACAGTACAGTACTTTAAGTCTTTACTTTTATGTTTTATGGCATCACGTTTTTGACGGAGCGCGATGGTGTGTGCGATCTGATTCACACTTGAGCGCTTTTCATCGCTCAGCGCAAATAATAGAGCCATCGCGTATTACTGTGTAAAGAATTCGCAAGATCCGCGACGACAGATTTTTGAAAATCCGTGCTATCTTACTTATATATATATATATATGATTTAATCACTTCATATTAACCAACACAACTACAACAACAATTTAAAAGTGATCACTTCAATTTCGTCTTTCGTCGCGTCCCACACAAAAAAATAGATTTCAATACCAACATCAATCATCAACCATGCCAGTAACTTATTTAAAAAACCTAGATCTACCACAAATACGGAAACCTCAAGTAGTTCTACTCCCAAAATGGGTAAGGATCGGAAAACTACAGCGTCATTTCCAGTAAAGCTATATAGAATGCTATCAGAAGTTGAAAAAGATGGGAAACAATCGATCGTAACATGGAATCCAGATGGAAGAACATTACAAGTACTTAACCATAAGAAATTCGTTTCGGAAATCCTCCCCAACTATTTCAAGCAAAGTAAGTATAAAAGTTTTCAGAGACAACTCAACTTTTAT
>Ga0115007_10001695_pt1 | contig 14012 bp, 9 predicted proteins | sample ArcOceMetagenome_2_FD_87166 | JGI IMG/M metagenome (GOLD analysis project Ga0115007, IMG submission 87166) | Marine eukaryotic phytoplankton communities from Arctic Ocean - Arctic Ocean ARC135M Metagenome | ecosystem: Environmental > Aquatic > Marine > Oceanic | place: Arctic Ocean | collected... | reverse complement strand
ATCTAAGCCATCGTACATATGCGTTTTGCCAATAATCAGCAAAACCATATTGATAACAAACTTAAATTGCGTTTGAAAGGTGCTGCTAAACGTATCTACAACACGAGCAATAATATTGGGTAAACCTCTATCGGGTAAATACACGCTATAGAGGTTTCTTAAATCCACTTGAATCGTACCGTGCTCACAGTAAATCGTTAGTCGATTTTTTAATGGCTTAGTCTGTAAAGAAATACGTATAGTCGCGCTGGCATTGTCATCATTTAGAGAGGCTGTTAGCTCACTAATGGTGCCATTGCTTGCCTTACCCCATACATCACGTAATTGCAGCTTCGGACACAGTGATAATAAAACCGATAGCGGGTGGGGCAGTAGGTCGGTTGTTACGCCACCACGCAGGCTGCTAAACCAAGGAGGTGACCCTTTGATATAGCGAATAGGATTACGTACGCTGTCTGTGCGCTGCACGCTTGGGTCATCATATTCATAAAGCATACTAACGATATCGCCATAGCGATTGCCGGCAAGCAGATCTCTGGTCTTAATAAGCATAGGATTGTAAACGCGAGTATGGTCAACGCTAATCAGCTTCTGCTGCCTATTCGCAATAGCCACTAAGTCGTCAAACTGCTCAGTGGTTTCGCAGATGGGTTTTTCTACAAATACATGACAGCCGCCTTCAAGACACTGTTTGGCTAAGCCGTAATGAAATTGTGGCGGCACCAGAATATGCACGACATCGGGCTTATGCTCGGCCAGCATCTCAGCAACGTCATTAACAATAATCGGATTGTCATATTGCTGGGCAAAATCTTGCGCACGGGTTTGTGACAAATCACAAACGATATCAAAACTACGACCAATTTTTTTCAAAAAGCGTGCATGTACGTGAGCAATATGCCCACAGCCAATAAATGCTGTTTTCATTTACTCTAATTCCCCTAAGCTTGTGTGACTTCACCGCTTTTACGGTGACCCAATTGTTTAATCGTATCTTCTACCTGAGAGACAACGGTCTCTACTCGAGCATCCCAGGTATATTCCCTTACTCTGTCTAGGCGACTTTTAATATGGAGACTTTTTTCTTCATTAATCGCTTTTTCAATGGCGTTAATAAATCCTTTCGGGCTATCTTCTATTTGTATGACATCGGTATATTGCTCGGTTTGAGGTATGCGGGCAGAGACAACCGGTAAGCCTGTCGATAAATATTCGCGTAGTTTTAGCGGATTACAATTAATATTCATTCTATGCTCGGGCTTGTAAGGCATAAGCGTTACATCAAATAGCGCGGCATAGTTGGGCAGTTCGACGTAAGGTCGGCGACCTATAAAATGTACGTTAGCCAAACCTTCACAAGGGTTTTGGTCCACATCGAGTCTGCCTATAAATATAAAATGCCAATTGGTTTTTTTTTCTGCCATATGGCGTATCAGTTCTAAATCAATACGCTCGTCAATAAGTCCAAAGCAACCGATAACCGGTTTTTTAATAGCGGTAATATCATCCGGAATTATGGTGTCGTTTTGATGTACGCGGTTAAAGTGATCAAAGTCAACGCCATGCGGGCTCAAATGCACATTGTTATTCAATGTTTTTTTCTGTTTATATAAAGTGTCAGAAGCCAAAAAAACAATATCGGCTTTTATCGTCATCTGACGATCCATCTCTTCTACAGCGTTAATATCAACATCTGGAATTCCTGCATAATCATCAATACAATAATAAACCTTACAAATACTTTTTACGTTGTCAGGCACCATATAAAGGTGCGGCACTACAAACCAAAGAATTGGATTTTTTAGTTTTAGAAAAAACTTGAGTAAGTTAACGCTTAGCAATACTAATAAGGTATTTATCCAACGCACCGCAGAATATTTATGAAAGGGCAGCTGAAATAGGGTATAGATATATAAATTGTCATTTATCTTTCTGGGGCCCCTAAGGCTTTTGAATACTTTAGAGAATAACTTTTTAATATCGCGACCGGTTCCTTTAGGCGCTCTTAATCCTGGACATTCGATATAGAGTATTCGGTTATTCCTGGCTAAGCGCTCAGAAATATGGTGGCTGCTTGTTTTGTTTTCTGCAAACCAGTCGTTACCAAAATAAATAATATTATTCATAAATTTAAGGCTGTATGAGTTAGTTAGGACGATTGATTAGCAAAGGAGTCGCTGCTGCTTTTAACGGTATCAGCGTATTTTTTTAAACGGTAATCACGGTAATCATTTGGGTTACCTGTTTTGCCATCAACGGCTGCGTAAATCACGTTCGTCATTTCTCGCGCATTCATATAGTGCAATACATATTTTTCGCCGTCGTTATAACGACTTTCAAAGTAGCTATACATATCTTCTATTGGCTTGCCCAATAAGCAATCCATATCTTCTTCTTGTGTGCCATGCGTATGCACTTTAATCATTAGCCATTCAGGCCGACCTTTAACATGAATATGTTGATTAACCCATAAATCAACTCTATCGGTGGTAGGGGGGTTAGAGCTGCGGATATCACCGTTTTCAATACGCGGTAAAATGCCGGCTTTACGACGTTTCCAATTTAATGCCAATGGGCCTTGCACTACTAATAGGTCACCTTGTAAGGGTTTACCCACTTCCGCTTCAATGCCGATATCATGACCTTTTGATTTGTTAGGCTCGCCGGTTGCCATATAAATTTTGTTAACGGTTCGGGTTTGTGTGCGATTAGGCGTACTAGGCAATGTCATATCTACATAGCAGTTGGTTTTATTCAGTAGTGCAAGTTCGTTGTTAATTCCGCAGTGCAAACCATCAGGATGAGAGTTATCCAAAGTCCAATTACCGTGTATAAAGCCATAGGTTAATTCACCAGATTCATCGACGGTAAGTAGCTGATGATTTTCGGCCAACGTTTTTTTGAAACGATTAATAGTAGTGACAAAATTATCTTCGGTATCATCTTCATGGTGCAGATGAATATCCATTTCACCAAAGCCGGCTTCACAAAGTTTTTGCAGTTTGTCGAGATGTTCTTGGCGGTATTCTTCTTCGGGATAGAAAAACGTATGCTGAGGCGCAACGCCATCGGCGTCTTGATGGCCTTCAGCCATTTTTGGGTAGTCGTTTAACCAACGATCGACTCGACTGCGTTCGACATTTATATCGTCTGTTTTCCACTGCGGCTCGTAATGATCAACAAAACAAAATAACACATGAGTAGGACCATCATGTGCGGTTTTTTTAGTGATATGGTGGCTAATATAGCCCCATAACCAAATATCCATATTCTTTTTTTTGATCACAATATAACCGGCCGCAAGCGTTAATAGAATGCCGATGCCGATGAGTTGCAAGAAAAGCATTGATTGTCCTCGTTATTGTTTAGCCACTTGTGCTATTTGTATAGCCACCTATTCAGGCGCTTATTTGGCCACTTTTTTTAGCCGCCTCGCCTATGTTCAACATGCGGTTAGCGTGCGGTGCGTTTCCACGTTCCGCTACTATGACCCTTAATATGTTGAATAAATCCAAGACCTAAGGCCACGTTCATTGAAACCATAAAGTAAATTAATTGAATGAGTGTTGGTGCACGCCAATGACCGAGTGTGTAATGCATTAACAGACACAGGCTGTATAAACTGAGCTGACAGACGAACAAAACGAGGTACACGGGGTGAGATGTCGACAGTAATGCATTACTGAGTAAGGCTACAAGCATGCAATGAGGTACCAGCCAGCGCAGCACCTTGTGAGAAAAGAATGCAAAGCAGCGGAATCCCATTTTGGGATTAAGGAAATCGATATATTCCATCATTGCTTGATAGTTACCGGTGCCAATACGAACTCTACGACCAAACTCGGAACCTACGGTAGGCGATACTTCTTCAAAGGCAATGGCTTCGGGGTCGTAATGAACTTTTTCTCCCTGACGGCAAATATTCATAACAATAGAAAAGTCGTCTATGAGCGTGGTGGGCTTAAGCGGCTGATAGAGCGCTTTACGTATGGCGTAAATAGCGCCATTCGCGCCTAATAAACCATTTAAACGTGACTCATGAAATTTTAAAAGGCGCTCATACTGCCAGTAAGCACTGTCTTGATTGCCTTGCTTAACAGGATCATAAAGCACCAGCTCACCCACTACGGCGCCAATATCGGGCTTATTAAAATGCCTAACCAGTTTGGCAATAGCATCTTCATCAAACATCGTGTTGGCATCGCTAAACACTAAAATATCTTCTTTAGTTAGGTCGACTAATTCATTCAGTACCGATACCTTTCCGCGGCGTTCCTGAAAATCAAAAATATGCAGATGACTGACATCAACATCATGAGCATCATAAAAGCGATTAGCGATTTCAATGGTCTTGTCATCACTGCCATCAGAGCCAATATAAATTGAAATATTGCTGGGTAAATCCGTTTGCTTTAAGAGGTTTTTAATACGCTCGTAAATCGATTTTTCTTCATTATAGGCAGCAATGATTACAGCAATGCTGGGTGCGGGATTCTCGACATTCATAGGCAATGGTTTGTTACCGCCGCGACTTCGTATACGACGATCATGCTTACTCATCAAAAATCGAAAATCGCTAAATAGCTCTGTGGCTGCGCTAATCATCAATAACAGTACAGGGTAGAGCACATAGGTATAAATAATTGCGAATAGGGCTATAAAGAATAAATACTCGATAATTAGCATGCAGAAGATTCCGTTATTAAATAAGACCGTTAGCGAGTAACATGCTGATAAAGTGCTAGGTATTTATCAGTCATTTTGGTCAGGCTGTAGTTGGCATGTATAAAGGCTTTGGCAGCATCGCCCATGGCTTGTAAATGCAAGGGGTCTGCACACGCGGTGAGTAACGCCGCTTGTAAGGCAGCCTCATCTTGAGACGGCACTAAGTAACCGCTAATGCCATTTTCTAGCACTTCTCGTACGCCGCCAACATCGGTAGAGATTACCGGTAGGCCGCCGGCCATGGCTTCTATTATTGCCAAGGGTAAGCCTTCGGTAATAGAACTTAAGATAAAGGCGTCGTGGCTAGCGAGTCGTGGGGGGATATCATTAACGGCACCCACAAAGTCGATACTGTTGCTAATCGTTAGCTGCTTAGCTTGTTCAATTAATGCAGATTGTTGATTACCCTTGCCGCAAATAGTTAAGCTTGCAAAAGGATAACGCTTAAGCAGTAATGCAAAGGCAGCTAATAAAAGTGACTGATTTTTTTCATGCGATAAGCGACCCACATGAATAAATCGAAATTCACCGTCTTGCATTCGCTGTAATTGGGCTTCACGATCAATCGCTAAATAGGGCGATAAGTCGATACCGTTTTCAATTACCGCCAGTTTTTTAGGACTAATTCCTTCGATATCACGGCAGACATCACTGGCGTCTTTTGATACTGAAACAACGGTATGAGTAAAAAAAGATGAAATTTTATTGAGTAGTACTTTTCTTGACTGGTCAGGATTATCACGGCCGTGCTTGGTATGAATAAGAGGAATACGGTTAAATAGTAGTGGTGTAGCCAAAGCGGCATAAAAATGCGGCACGCTATTGTGACTATGAATAACATCAACATTAAGTGATTTAACCAGTTTGGCGATTTTTATGGCTAGGCCGAATTTTAGCCCTGGCGTTTTATTTAGCGTAATTATCTGAATATTTTCATCCGCTAATTGATAAGCGATATCGCCCTTATGCTCTAGGCAAACTAAAGTAATACGCAGATCTTTTTTCAGTAAACCTTGAATTAACTGAATCACCATTCGTTCTAGGCCACCCATATCTAGGCTTAGAACAATCATCATAATATGTGGCTTTGAATGTTTCATAAATACTCGTTTATCTCTAATGCATTGTTTAGGTGCTGACTGATATTAGCCAGACTGTCATTAGCCTAAGGCGTATAAAAGCATGGCAAGAAAATAAAACCCGATAACACTACCCAAAGTAAAAAAAATAATTTTTCCCCAATGCTGAGAGAGGCAAACTTCTGGAAAGTTTCGCCATTTCAGTTTCATATTAATGTAATGCGCAACGATTAATGCATACATGGTATAGAGAAATATGTTGTAGCTTCGGCTTAAGAAAAACGTCGCCAAACAGAAACCACTTAAACAATATAAAAAGGTAATGCTCAGCTTTTTATCCTCGATAAAATCTTCGCGGTCTTTATTCTGTTCACGGTTATTTACACTGCTATGTTCAATAGTTTTTTTATTGTCATCAGCGGATGGAGGTGCTTTTGTCAGTTCAAAAAAAGCCAGACGAATCACCATAATTAAAGAAAGAATCATTAACGAGTTCCAAACAAAGTAGCCTGGAATTCCCAGCTCTGCCATGGCCAGTACCCATGTGTTATGGGCAGTACGATAATGATGAATAACAAAGCCACCCACGCCCACGCCGAATATCGGGTTGTCGCGAGTCATGTAATAGCCTTCTTCCCAGGCATCAATGCGGCCCTTTGCTGAGGCTTCACCAGGATCAATTTGGGCGACGCGCGAGTTCAGTCCCATAATAATAATGAGTGCGGCGGCAGCAATGCCAATAGAGATCATAAAGCCGAACTTTCTGGCCGCTAATAAAGCGACAAGCGCCGCTATGCCTAAGGTAGTTCCACGTGATTCAGTTAAGTAAACACCATAGAGAATTATGCCAAGCGCAAGAAAATAGACGAGGCGAAAAATAAAATTGCTGCGTATCATTAAATAGATCAGCATGGGAATAACGGTTAAAAAGAATAAACCCATATCATTAGGATCAGCAAAAATACCGATATAACGGATTCGTCCTCGGATGGTATCCATGCCCGTCCAGCCAACACCCTCAATGGATTGCTGAATGCCATGCAATGCCATAATGACCGCAGAGAAAACCATGACTTTAAAAATGCCACGAAATTTCTGATTATTGTCCATGGCATCGACAATCAGAAAATACAAAATAACAACGGGATAAAACTTAGCAAACACCGTCATTGCATAGCTGCCATTAATCTCAATGGCGGTTGATAATGTCATTGATAGCAACAGCAATGGCATTAGCTTATGTTGCGATGGGCTGGCGAAACTGCGCTTATTCGATAACCATGCGATGACGGCCATAATAAGCAATGCCGGCATAATGGGTATGCCACTAAGGGACGGCATGTATTCATGGAAGCGTAAGAGCACAAACACTAAGTAAATAAGCAGTAAGTAATACGCCGCCGAACCCCGATCACTTTTTTTCTCGTGATGACGCAGAGCGTTGCTGGTCTTTATGTCAGTATTGATCGTAGTCATTTGGTGCTATCAGCATATATTGTTAAATGGGTGTCAATAATGCTTTCCCATTGGGCGAATTCAACGGATTGAGCAAGCTGCTTTTTATCCCATGCTTTTGCTAAACAACAGACCAATGCTTCGGCGAGCTTGTCGGCTTTATCGGCAGGCACTAATAAGCCGTTTTTATCGTGCGTGATCACTTCAGGTATGCCGCCGACATTGCTAGCCACTACCGGCAGCGACTGTGCCAGCGATTCAAGAATCACATTGGGTAAACCTTCCATATGGCTTGGAAGACAAAGCAAGTTGGCTGCTTGCATCCACTGCGCAACAATGGTTTGCGGCTGTGGACCTATAAATATGACTGAATCACTTATGCCAAGTGCCACAGCACTGTTTGAAAGTGACTGCAGTAAGGGGCCTTCGCCAATAAGCACTATGACGAAATTCAAGTGATTATCTTGTTGCAGTATTGATGCAGCCTCTAACAAACTATCTAAGCCTTTTACAGGATGTAAGCGCCCTACAAATAAGACGATTTTTTTGCTGGCATCCAGCGCTAAGCTGCTGCGCAATTGTTCCCTAATAGTGTCACTGTCGCAGCTTGCTGGTTGCGCTTTAAATGTCGTTCGGCAGACACCCGTAGGCACCCAATGCACTTTTTTTTTATCAACGCCATAGTAAATAAGCGTTTTAACCAAATCTTTACTTACGCCAATAACAGCCGCCGCTCTGTTTAATGCCCACAGGCTTTGTTTTTGTTTTAAGCTAACTTGCATTTCTTTATTAACGTCAGAGCCAAGTGCGGTAATTACGTTAGGAATTTTTAGCCATTTCGATAACAGCGCAGCAGCGACACCGTCGGGGTAAACACCGTAGGCATGCAGTACATCAATGGCTTTAGTATTATGAATATCCTTTATTGTTTTTCGACACGCTAAAGCAATGCTAAGCGCATTTAAATAACGAAAAACAAAAGGAACCGTAAAAAAGGGCAGGTAGTGTATTTTAATATTATCGTCGGCATACGACTTAGGTATACTTGTCCAGGGATTTTTTTCGGGGAAAAATCGTAGCAATATTTTGGATTTTGGAAACCATGGCGTTGGGCATATAATGGTAACCTGCGATTTTTTAGCAAGCGCCTTGGTAAATTGCGCTGTAAATACACCTTGAAAAGGCAAGCTGGGTTTAGGATATTCCAAACTCAATACAATAATATTTTTTTTCATCGAGACAGATTCCCATATCCTAAGTGGATAATTTCATTATTATTCTATTTTCTTGAAAAAATCTCTGGAAAATACATCATTAATTTAAACTCTTCATGGCTATAGAACCTTTCTACATGCAGTCTAGCTAGTGAATATTTCTTAAGATTCTTGGATTTGTTGTTTCCTGAAATATAGGACAGCCCATATTCATAGCCGGCTGCCTCCGATACTTCTTGAACCTTTTCTGTGAAAGCATTACGTTCACCGACAGGGTAGGCAATAGTCCGACATGATTTCTTGGTCATGCTCTCTATGGTTTTTTTAGAGTCTATAATTTCCTGTTGCATTTCTTCGTCAGTTAGTCGGGAAAGAATAGGATGCGATATAGCATGTGAACCTATTTCCATATTATTTGATGCCATTTCATTGATGTTCTCCCATGTCATAGGAAGTTCAGAGGCAGGAATATTATCTGCCTTAAAGTTAAGATCACGATAAAGTGATTCGATGGCATTAAGACGTTCTGAGTTAGGTATTTCTTTCAATTTGTTTAGCACTAATTTGATAGCTTTTTGTTTATTCTCTTTTGTTGCTTCAAAATTATATGTTTCATCAGTCATGTTAAAAGAAAGTTTTTTTGCCACCTTAATGGCATGAACTACTTCGTTAAACCAAAAGGTTTTATCGCCACCTATATAACCTGTCGAAATATAAAAAGCCGCTGGAATATCGACGCTATTTAAGAGTCTATAGGCATTGCTATAGTTGTCAGAAAAGCCATCATCAAAGGTGATAATCAGCTCTCGCCCTGTCAGTGTCTTATTGCCAGCCAGCCTCTCAGATAATTCAGAAAAGCTAATGACATCATAGTGCTTCTTTAAAAACTTAATTTGCCATAGAAACGTTTCTGAATTGGCACTAATTAATTCTTCATCAAAAAGGTAGATACTATTATCATGAGTATCAAGAATTCTATGATAGGCCAGAATGATTACTTCTTTTTTGAATAGGCGTCTGAGCCAGATAAACAGTCCAGCCACGCATAGCCAACTGGTTATTATTGCTAGAAATTTCTTCTTCATAATGTATTTATGGCCAACCTTTTAAAATCCACAGGTTAAATGTATTTGCTTAAATGGTATGAAAGATACCAGATTAATACTGAGTCTGACTCTGTCTAAAGGTTTACTGATTTATATAAGCCTTAACAACGTTACTAAGCGTTTCCTTTTCGAGATCACAATCACTTTTACAGTGTGTGGAAAATAATATAATCACTGGCATTTCACTTGTGGCCAATAAATGCCTTGCTTGATGTATTTTAAAATTGAGTGCAGAGGGAGTTGAATAGTCTCCATATTGATAATGGTAAAGCACTATTCTCGCTAAGCCGTTTGATAGGCTAGTTCCTTGCTCAATATTCCATTTTCCTGTTTTGTCGATGGAATGACTGATTTCAGTATATTCAGACATCGTAAGGACTTCGTTAGTTCGGCTTATTAATTCTCTCCCTTGCTCCTCGTTGGTATATCCAATGGCTAAAGCGTCAATTTCCTGATGAGAGCTAACATATTTGCCTACAAAACGTGCGTTATAGCCAAAAAAACTAGGATTCCAGTGGTTACTGGTCTTATTTTCCATGAGTGTGTAATTAAGAATTTTGCTTGGAAATACCTCTATGGCCGCTTGCTCATCGCCCATAAAATTGGCTTTATTAGGAAGCAACGCAGGCATAGACCAGATGAGGATGACTATTAGCAACGAGTACTTGCTGATGGGGCGATAAGCTGCATGATTCTCGGTTGTTGGGCTATCAGTCTTTTCATGTTGATAGCGCTGAAAAAATGGGCGGTTAACCACATACAGCCATATCGGCAACATCATGATATACACCAACCAGCCAAGCCAATCATGACTTTTCATAATGGCGTGATCGAGCCCCAGTTTGTGCCCAATAACAATCAGAATTGATATGCGAGCCCAGTTTGTGAACAGCGCCAGACAAACTGATAAAGCGATTATTAAAGGAATATATTGACGCTTTATGGGTTGTAACATCAATAATAAAATACTTAAGGCCACAGAGGTTTGTAGGTATTTTAAGCCTGAGCAACCTTGCGCAACATGAATAATGCCATCGGGAATGTATATATAGTTGTCCTTGATCAGCATGGGTATATTAATTGGCTGGGTTAATATTGGCGCAACTTCTACGGCTAGCATTTGAAGTGTTGGCGTCAATAAATACCAAGAAGGAAGGGCGGTTCCAATGAGTAATGAGGGTAAGATTATTTTTTCTGCTGCATCAGTACCCAAGGACAACGCAATGAATAATAGCCAGCCGCCAATCAACAAAATAAGAGAGATAGTTTTTATATCTAATATTTGTGAGAACCACATGAATAAAGCGCTTAATAGAGCAACTAAAAAAAGAGCGATTATCGAATATTTATGAGCGTGGCTTCTCTCGGCTTTTAATGTTCCTATACAAAAAAAACCATTTGCTATGGCGATTATTAATAATAGATAGCCTGCTTCTTGGTCATCTGGCATTGTCCAGTGTGTATGTAAATCAATGGTAGTTACTTGGTATGACAATAAAATAATAAGTAGATATACCGCGGTGATAATTACAAATTGCCACTGTATGGTTTTTATTTTTATTGGCTTATTAATATCGAGCAAGGTCATGTCCCTAGTTTTTAGTGAGTAGTGAAAGGTTCTTCAAAGATCCGCCGCCAAGTAAAATAACGTAGATTTGGTTTTAGGCTCTTCGTTATTCACCTCTAGCAGCTTTTGCGTCTTTTAAATGGGCAGCGATAACAGAATTATTAGGTGCTAGATTTTCAGCCTGTTGCAAAACCTCTACTGCTTTATTGAATTTTTTATGAGCAAACAGTATCCACCCATAGGTATCCACAACTGATGCGTGCTCCGGTGCAAGTTCGTAGGCTCGTCTTGCCGTTGCTAATGCGGCAGAATTTCCTAATTCCTGATAGGACCAGGCCAAGTTATTAAGGTTTATTATAGAATTAGGATGTTGTTGGTCTAATTGTTCTAAAAGAACAACGGCATTTGAATAATCTTCGGCTAATAAATATTCATTGGCTTGCGATGTTAAGGCAGCAGCACTCTCAGGAATGATATTTATCCATTCGGATAAGAAATGTTGCCTGCTGTCATTGTTGCTCGCACTTAGCAAATTATAAATTTTAGTACCAATCTCATTTGTGGGATTTTTCTGCCATAGTTCTTGGTAAATTTCGATAGCAGCAATGAAATTGTTTTGAGCAGCATAAAGATCTCCTTGTAATTCATCACCCAATAAAGTGTCACTGAGTCTAATTTTATGGGTTAGCTTTTGCGCCTCAATATAATTTTTATTTTGAATATCCATTTCGGTTAACAAGACAAGAAGGAGCGGTGAGCGTGGCTCTAACATAAGCCCAGCCATTGCACTTTTTCTTGCTGCTTCGATATTGCCCTTGCTTATATTCTGCTTGGCATTTTCATAATATATGGCGAGATGAACGGATTTCATTAAGGGGGATTCAGGTGATTGTTGTTCTAATTTCTCTTGATAGAAGCGTGCTTTATCCAGCTGTCCTCGCTGGGTATAAAATCGACTTAGTACTGCAAAGCCGTTATTTGGGATGTTGCTTTTAGCGAGTTTAATAATAATGTCTTCAGCTTGTTCTACTTCAGAAGCTGTCTTTGCACTTGCCAACATGTACTCTATGGGTTGAATACGCTCACTATTAATTAACGCAGCGGTTTTAAGCGCATCTAATTGTTCTGTATAAGAGAGTGTGTCACGTGCAATCAATGCTAGCTTCATCGCGCTATCATAATCGAGTGGGTCAGTGGCCAAAGCCTGATGATAATAATCACTGGCCTGTTGCCATTGTCGCTGGTTATAAAAGAAATCACCGGCTAGCTGAAGCGCGGCGGCTTTATTATTTCCAGTATCTAATAATTGATTAATGAAAACTTTGGCTTCGTTACCTTTTTGAGAAAAGAAAAGCTGGCGGGCAACACCTGCTGCTAACCTGAAATCCCCTTTATTTTTGTTATAGCCTTCTTGTAACAGCGCTAGCGCTTGCTGATTGTTGGGTGGCGACTCACTGTTATATAAATCAGCTAGCGCTAAGTATGATTCAGCGATTCTAGGATCAAGGCTTATGGCGCGCTTTAACGCACTCTCAGCTTTGGCTGTTTGCTTTAATGCTAATACTGCTTGACCATAAAGAATCAGTATTTGTGGATCATCATGACTGTGCCGATATTGTCCTAACATCGCCAATACACGTTCAGGTTGTTGGTTGCGCAGGCTAGCCATGGCCGCTAGTTTGGTGACTGCTGGGTGAGTTATCTCTGCATCAATATGCTGATTAAAATGGTTGCTAGCACTATCAATATCACCGGCGCGATATTTGATAATACCTAATAAAACCGATGCATCTTCAAAGTTAGGATATTCATTAACGAGTTTTTCTAAAATACTTTCGGCGTTATCGAATTCACCTTTTTCAAATAAGATGCTAGCATCTCTGAAATCACCTTGTGCAACCTCAGCACCAGGAAAGGCTTCTGCTATTTTTTGTGTATAGATAATCGCTTCTGTGGTTTTTCCTTGTGTGGTTAAGGTTTCAGAGAGCAGTTGCAAAAATGCGGATTTTCTTGGTGTCATGACATCAGCGTTAGGTAGGTTGCTAATGGCTTCGGTGAGTAAATTCTCAGCCTCGCCATATTGCTGTTTATCAATACTAATCTGTGCCCTTATATAATCAATATCAGGATTTAGCGGATCAATTTCTTGGGCGCGCTTAATAAGGCTTTCTGCGTTATAGATATCGGTTTGTTGATACTTTACGCGAATTAGTCCTAGCAGCCCATCAACGTTATTAGGTGCTAGTTTAAGTGATTGATGATAGATGCCTTCTGAGTTAGCGAGATCTTCTTGGGCTTCATAGAGTCCAGCTAAAGCCAGTGAATACTGTGGCTGTTGTAGGATCATTAAAGCTTCATTGCTTTTAAGAATTTCGGCGGCAGATACATATTTTCCGCGTCCCATATATGCATTAAACAAGGTATATAAAAAATCACTATTTAAATAGGCGTTTGCGGGCAGCTGCTCTAACTGTTCAATGCTCTTTTTATAGCGACCTAGCTTGTTGAGAATTGAACCTAAAGCAATATGACCATGGATATTCTCAGGGCTGGCTTGTATGGCATTGCGCGCTTCTATATTGGCGGCGCGAAACTGTCCCTGTGATAAATAAGCTTTAGACTGCTTGATATGTCGTGAAATACTTATCTGGTCTACAGCGCCTTTTTCAGCGCAGCCAGAAACGGCTAGTAAACCAATGAGGATTAATATGACATTTTTTGTCAGAAAAAAATTCCATAGTTGCTTAGGATGATGACACCCTTGGTTTCTAGTACTTTTTAGATTTTTGTGACTTAAGGCTTTTAGGTAAGTTAATTTCACATTGTCCTCGGCTTAAATGTCGGCTTAAATATCGACTGCTTATAT
>Ga0115007_10001694_pt1 | contig 14014 bp, 15 predicted proteins | sample ArcOceMetagenome_2_FD_87166 | JGI IMG/M metagenome (GOLD analysis project Ga0115007, IMG submission 87166) | Marine eukaryotic phytoplankton communities from Arctic Ocean - Arctic Ocean ARC135M Metagenome | ecosystem: Environmental > Aquatic > Marine > Oceanic | place: Arctic Ocean | collected... | reverse complement strand
TGCAGTACTGTTTTTATATACAGTTAAATCAACAGTAGTTGCCGCTTTATCAACATATCTCCAAACATTTACTTTTGCATCAGCCGCAGTCTTTGATTCATAGAGCATAAACTCTAAAGCTGAACCACCATCAGTTGTAGATACTTGAAAGGAAGTTGAAGTTGTAGATATTATATAATAATCTGCATCTCCAAGTTTTGTAGCATCACTTGTTGTAGAATTTTCATTATCTCCAACTATAGCTCCCCACCCATTTAGGTTATTATCTGCCGTAACCGAATCAAAATAAGAATTACCTGTTACATAAGGAATACTTGTTTCTTGATCATCATCGTCCAATCTAACTTTCATTCCAACTTGAAGACCATGATTAGGAAGAACAATATGATTGGTTACAGTATTAAATTCAACTCCACCTATTTTTACTTTTGTACTAGGTTCTGCTTTATATAATGCATACCTTTCAGTAGCATCTGATTCAGAATAGACATTAATTTCTTTATAAGGCCCATCTTTCAAGACTATTGGATATACAGTCCATACACTATCATCTAAAGCATAATCTGCTGTTGCACCCCCTGTAAGTGTTATTACTCGTTTTATTATTTGGGGTGTTTTAGTAGGACAACAGACAAATATATAATCACCACTTTGAGTAAACTTGAGTTTAAGCAATTCTGCTCTAGTCCAAGTTACTCCAGCAGTTACCTCATATATCGCAGGACTACTTTGTCTATCAACTAGAAGTTGATCTTGCGACCATAATCTAAGGTATCCACCTGTAGTAAGAGTAGCATGAGTTTGGCCTATTTCTAAGATGTATGTATTATCTTTGTCTTTAAAAAAGGGAATGAAGATTGCGGAAAGGTCTTTTATTACGCCTATGTAGTTTGTACCCGGACGCTTCACCACAGGCCCGGAGAGAATAGGAAGCATGTTCTTAGCTCCCTTTAGGCCATATTTATAAAACTCTTCGCTAGAACGCCCCTGAAGACTTTTTGCTAATACACCTTCAGAAAATCTAGGTTGGACAAACTCAAATTTCATAGATGTTATCCGATATTATATCCAATACTGTAAGTATGTTCGTTTGCCTCATAGCCAATAGTAGGTGTACTAAATGTTCTATGTGGTACAGAAAATCTACCTCTTTTAGCATCTATATAAGTTGATCTCTCTCGATGTTCTGGCGTTTTATCATGGGAGTTTGCTGATCTAGCTTCTTGTAAAGCAATCACATACTTTTGCATCATCTCTTGTTTTAAACCTTGCTTACTTGTTAAGGTTTCTGCAATTTCTAATGCTAGTTTCATTGCTATTGCTTCTGCTAGTAGAGAATCTAAGTTATTTATATCGGTTGGATTACCCACATATAATAAGTTAAGTGTCGATTCATTTGAGAGTATATTCTTTTTTTCTACTTGGTATCTTGACACAGGACTTACTTCTACTACTTTTATACATTCAGCAGGTAGTTGGAATATATAATTCCATCCAAATATAGGAACTCCAACACTTGTTAATGCCGCTCTTTCTAATGCACTATTCCATGTATGCATTCTTAATACTGTTGTAATAACATCATCAAGCCGTGCATTACATGCTCTAGCCCTAGAATTATTGTCAGTTAAGTTTTGAATCCTTGCTTCTCCTAGAGAACCTAAGGCAAGGTTAGCTATACCAGTTTTATCCATAGTATTTTTTTGATTTGGGAGTTAGTAGTTAATTTATTTACCATCCGTGTCCTAGATAGCACTAGAATATTGGGGCAAATTAGTTTTAAACTACCAACTCCCGATTGTTATTAATCAACGGTATAATAAATCCGCACTTCAATAAAAGCCGCAGTTGTTGTACTCACGCCACCTCTTAAAGTAACAAGAACTGTACTTTCAGAAGTTATAGTTATAGGAGCTTGAGTAATATTAGCTACGCCTTCTCGCATGTGACGAGTCCCAACCGCAGTTGAGGCCGCCGCAATTAATAAAGCAGTACCAGCACCAGTATAACCTAATTCTAAGGTTGTACTTGTACCTAGTGTTGCAGAATAATGTAAAGATGCATCCCATACTTTTGCTCCGGGAGGCAGTTTACCAAAAGATATTGTATCTGCAATTGCCATCGCAAGACTCGGCGATGTATAAGTGAATTTATCATACAACATTCGCATCCGTCCACCCTGATCAGCTACATCTGTTAGCTTTGCAGGAACAGTTACGTGTCGTTTCTTGTGATTTACAGCATATTGATTAGCCATATTAGTCCTTTTAGATTATAGGTTAAGCAGTTTTAAAACATTCAATTTGAATGACCATCTCTTCCCAAACCCTTGTCGCACCAATATCCATTTCAAAATACGCATAAGGCACAAAAGATTTGTCAGAACGTCTTTCTATTTCAGTAATCGGTTCTTCCCAAGAACAGAAAGCAAGACCTTGTGGATGGAAACATAATACGGATTCCACCGTTGCATCTGCCGTAGGAGTTACAGTAGGTAGATTTTCATACCTAATGAATTGAAACCCACCAAAATAGTTGGTTTGCCCTTCAACCAAAGCACGAATATTATTATAATCGGAACTTTGAACTTGTTGGGAGTGGAGTAAAGATTCTATCTGAGATGCGGAACAGACAATGAAATAAAGAGGATTACCTCCTTCATCATATTGATCTGCTTCATTTTCAGAAAGAATTCTACGTGCCTTCAACAGTTTGTCGATTGATAATGTACGAGAATCTGATGCCGTATTATCAATACCACTCATGTCAACGCTCGGAGTGCCAACATGAAAGTCTTTTGCAATAAACTGTTTTGGGAAGTTAGTAGAATTCCAGACAATCTCGGTTGCACCGTCCATTGCTCCACCGTCTGATTCATATGCTGAACCAAAAGCGGCATCTACAATAGTTGCATCCATCTTACGAGCCATTGCCATAGACGTAGCTTCTGCATAAGGTTGAAACACATCGTAGTTCATTCTACGAGTATCAAAACCCTCTACGAAGAAACCAGCATTTTTAGGTTGTGCTGATACTCTCCTACGTTTATGAGAAATCGCTTGTACAGGTGAATCTGCAAAACGTGCAACTTTGTCTAGTGCTTCGTTAGTTCCGATCTTATCAATGAACTCGGCAACACCACGACAATCTGGTTTATTAGTTACGAAATTACGTAACCGTGTCGTTTTTTGTTGAAGCGAATGTAATACATCAGCGGAATAGCGATGTATATAAGACGTTTCAATATCATGAAAATTAGCCATAATTAACCCTATTATAGTTATCTCATACACTTATGTGTATAAGTAAAAATCACTATAACCTAGAGATTATCCATATAGGGTCTCAAAGAGCTTTCAACAGGCCCGAAGGTTGTCTGCCTACTTTATCTTTTATTCGGTCTTATCTTTTTCTTACATTACCCGGATAGGCTGATTGATACAGATTATCCATTTTTTTCATCGCTTGTTGATGACCCGGATCACGATTATCACGATACGAGGCTGAAAAGTCCTTGTCACTATACAGAGCCTGAATTTCTGATTGTGCTTGCTGTGGAGAAAGCTGGCTTGAACCAAGTCCTGTCCCTACAACTAAGGAATCTTCACCCAAAATTTCACCAACTTTAGAAAAGGTTCGGAGCATTTCAGGATGATTACCCAAACCCGACTCGTCCATAAGTTGACTTAATTCTGGAGATGCAAATTGAGCAAATGCTCTTTTTGCGTAATCTAATTTACCATCATAATTCTTACCCCATTCTTTCTGGAGTTGCATTGTAGTATTTACTTCTAAATCTTTGTGTTGTTGTTGAGATTCAGATTCTTCTTGTTCTTGATTATCTGCATATAAATTTAGAATCTTATCAGCTTGATCTTGGGTTAGACCAGTATCATGAGCAAACTCACGAAACCCATCTAATTCTCCATTTTCGTCTGAAAACCGATAATCTTTAGCTTGTTCAGGTCTACCCATTTTATTGTAAAAACCATTCCAATCTTCTCCTTCTTGTGGTATTGCTACCATTTGATCAGGATTCCCACCAATCATTTTTACAGCATTTACATATGACTTTGCAAGTTTATCTACAGAATCAAATGTTGCCAAACTTGGTTCATCACGCAAACCTGCTGGCATTTCTGCTGGGTTAAATCCAATTGATGCTACGTCGCTAGTGACTTGTCCTGAATCATCAGGGGCTACTGCTTCTTCTGACATGTTAATTTATTATTAATTGTTATCCTGCCGTTTAAGTCTGGCAAGTTCTTGTTGATCATAGCGTGTACGAAGCACCCTAAGATCGGTATCCACCATCTCCATAATCTTGAGTACGACACTCCGCTGGCCTTCTTGCCATGCAGATAAATACGGATCAGGAGTCGGTGTAGTCTTAAAAACAAAGTGATCTTTAATCAGTTTATTTAATACTTCTTTACCTTGCTCTGTTGCAAAACATTCTTTAAAGATCCTTCGTGTATTAGATTCCTTGTCAAACCACTCCATTATTTATGTTTACCAGCAGAATGGTTAATATGACAACTAGCACAATATTTAGTATTCTCTACATTTGGCCTTATTTTAACATTAGGCTTTCGTCCTATTATATTCTTAAAAACTTTTGCCTCTTTTTTGGTGTTAGATAACCCATATTTTATGTCAGTCGATTCTGTTCGTAGTAGGTATGATTTAAGATTACGTGGTGGTGTCCATTTATCAATACCTTTATAGCCTTTAGCTCTATTAACTCCACTTACAGCCATTACAATATTAGAAACATCGTGTGTAAACTTTTTCTTTTGTTCAGGACTCCATGCAAAACCACCTTTTCGATGTGCATCTTTTATCGCTCTTCCATGATCTGCCTGAAAATGTTTTTGATTGGGACTTTTATAATCAGTATAAGCACCTTTTATAAAACCTTTGTTTTTAAGAACATTTGATCTTATTACTGCGTTACGAGTAATATTTACAAAAGTTTCCCTATCTTCCCAATTCTTACGATTATAATGGGCTGGTAGCCCTTCAGGTGTTACCGCATCATAATATTCTTTACTATGTCTTGGTTTACCCATTACTCACCTCTAATATTTTCAGCTTGTGCAGTTTTCTGATTTACATCTGCGGCAACTTGAGCTTGTTGCATTTGTGCTTGTTCCTGCTGTTGTTTCTGTTGTTCAGCAACCATTGCATCAACCTCTTCTTTAGTCCTTATGTTAGAAGCTGGTACTTGTAATACTTGTGCAGTATTTTGCAATATCTGATGTGTATTGAAGTACATAGGTATCGTTTGATCTATTTGTGCAAGTGGCATAATCATTTCAAACAACTGATTCATAGAACTTATCTCACCTGACCTCATTGAGATAGATACTGGATTCAAGTACTCAATTCTAAAGTCCTGCATCTCTTCTGGCATCGGAGGTAATAAATATGACCTCATTAGTATGTTTACTGTACGTCTAATAAGTGGATCAAGGAATTCTGCTTCTTGACGAGCTAGTATTGGGCCAAGTACAGGCATTCTTTGTCTCATACGTACAGATACTTCTGTAGCACTAAAACGCATTACATCACCATCTGGAGCTACAGGGCCGGGTAGTTCTAGTAAATCTAAAAAGTAACCTTCTCTAATTGCAGTAATACATTTTGAACTTAATCTTTCTGCATATTCAGGTCTGGCATTAGTAGGAGCCTCAAATATCATATCTTTACCACCAAGACCAACAGAATAGTAATTGATGGCATCAGGTGTTGTGTCTAAGGGGTCTAACAATCCCGAATCAGGCACAAACAAAGGGGGAGATACCGATTTCTGTATAGCTTTCAGATAACTTTTATCCACTTCTGTGATTAGTCTTATATCTGGCATTATTTCCCAAGTTGGCCCTCTTCCATATATTTCTCTATCGGAGCGTTCCCATCTAGCACATATATAAGGCATCTCATCATATCCACCAACAGATAGTATGCTTTTTCTTTCTTTAAGATAGTGAATAGATATATAATTCTTTTTAAAATTATTATCTTCAGGTAAAAAGGCTTGTAAAGTCCAAGTTGGCAATACTGCATGGACAACATCGTATTCATCCAGCATTTTTTCACCATATCCTTTTTCAAGAATCTCTGGAGGTAAACTGTCTTGATTAAATCTTTGTACTATATCTTTAGCCGTTTGCTTATAGTTTCTAAATACCGTGTCAATTTCCATTTCGCTTCCAGAACCCAATATACAATCCGAAAGAGGAAAATTGCGGTAACGAGGGCCAAATCCCGGAACATCTTCGACAAAAAGAATGCCAGTACCAAATGCTCCAGCCTCAAGATAATATTGGAACACAGCACTTTGAAAGTTTGAAATAGGTCGTGACATATGATGCTGAATAATCCTAGTTGCTTCTTCCAGCCATAATGACACATTACGCATCTCATCTAAATTAGAGTTACCACTTGTTAATTTAAACCATTCTGCACCCATTGGAGTAAAAACATTATGAATGTTAGAAGCAAAACGTTTTAATAAACGCATCGCAGAACCTTCAAATGCATGATCCATTCTGTCTGCACCTCTAGAATGAGTAGTCGTAAAATCAGAACGATGTGGTAAGACATACTCTGCAATATCCTGCCATTGACGTTCCCATTGATTACGGTTATTCTTCAGCTTCTCATGTTGCCGATCTATCAATGAGCTTAATGAATTATTATCATATGCCATATTATAACTCTATTTTAGACAGTTGATGCTGAACCTGAACCTGAATGTGCAGAACGACCTTGACCTTTTCTACGTTGCCCTGTTAGTAATGTCCTTTGTGCTGTTGCCGCCTCAAATCCAGTTGGGCCGGGAGCGGCTGGGCCGGGGCCTTCATCATCTGAATAGCCACCTTCGCCTGTCATTGCCTCCTTACCTAATTTAGCAAGTTCATTGAGATTCCTAACTACAGGATTAACTATCCCCTGAATACCATAGCCAACATTCTCACCAAGTTTAGTTATACCAGTTGTCAACATAGAAGTAGCATGTGACGAATCTGGTATATTAATGTTTGGAGTACCTATATCTGGTGGTGTAATTACAGGAATATTTATATCAGCAGTCGCTGGATTAAGATCAATTTGACTGTTATCTTCATATATTCCTGTCGCAGTATCTGCTATTTTTTTAATTGGATTACTCCAGCTTCCAAAACCCATATTATCTCCTTTATTTTAGATTAATAAATTATGCATAAGCGACATTATCATTGGAATAATAATCATAATCACTTATGGCCTTTCGTGGTCTTTTTTTATGAGAACCAGTAGAGGCATAAACTAATGACTGAGAAGCATATCTAGTTGCACTCATCAAATCATCGTGAACTTTAACTATTTTCCCATCTTTACGATGGTACATTCTTAACTCTTCAAACCAAAAATTAAGATAGTTAAAGACTTTGAACCTTCCAGTTTGCATTCTTTGTAGCATATCCATAATTCCGGGTTCCACAGAGATACCACCATCAGGGTTTTGAAAATGTTTATGAACCATATTCAACCCTTGTTTGCGATACAGTTCTGCTAATGGTTTACCTGATCCTTTATCATGTTGAGAACCATCATGAGGCCATACTACAGGTATCCATTTACCTCTTTCTCTAATTGCCGCACTATGGACAACTGGTGTTTCCGCAGACTTACGATAACAATCATAAACATATATTGTATCTGTATCCCGATCCCATGCTAACCAGACTACGGCAGTAGGGTGATCCCACCCAAAGTCCAGCCCACATATCTTAGGCCAATACTCAGGTAATGGAAAGGGTTCTACTTTTAAATCATCTTCACTTACAGGAAATACCATACCTGATCCTAATACTGGTATTCCTTTTGATCTCATATCTCTTTCATGAGGAGGAAGTGCTTGTAATATCTCCTTCTTCACATCTTCATCTAAGTGTATAGCATCATCCCACGTTGCATGATAAAGTGCCTGTGACTGTCCTAGTTTAGTCATAAACTGTGTTACAACTTCTGTCATGCCACTTTCAGGGGTAAAGGTCATAAATACTATACCGCCACTTTTTAAGGCCGCTCTTAGTGCTTGTGAGTATATATCTTGTGGAGGCTCTTCGTCAAGCCAAGTTACATCTACTGCTTTTCCCATCCATTGCATCTTACCCTGTTCATAGGATTTAAAGATCAACTTAGAGTTCCTTCCAGATATATGTTTTACATGTAAACTTTGGAATGCATTTGGTACTCCGGGTTGTCTTAATGGTGTTCCTACAATAAACTCTTTTGGTATTGCTCCTTTACCAAATTCTTCTTCATCTCCGGGTTCACCAAGTAATTCTGCCTGTACTATATCTCTTGTATTTGCAGTTGTATTCCCAGCCGCCCATGCAGTTATAGGTCTTTTAAACTTAGCTCCTGTCCACCATTCTGGATAACGACCAGTTAAATGAAAGGCCATTTCAGATGCACCACAAAAAGTCTTACCTGTTTTATTTGCCGCCATTAAAAGACGTTGCCTAGCAAGTCTTCCTGATATATCTTTAGCATCATGAAATCGTTTCTGATATTCATAAGGCTCATATTGCAATAACCGATTAGTCTCATAAAGATCAGTTATCTTTTCTGCAATCTCAATTGCCTGTTCAGCTTTGTTGGTCATATCAGTTCGTCATTCCTTCTATGGTAAACCCCTTTTTCCTTTTCCACTTAGCATCTGCATTTCGTACTGCTTTAGGTATAAATGCATGTGTTAAAGTTTCCATTACATTAGGTTCTCTACCTAAATCTGCTCTTGCTTCTCTTTTTCCTCTGATAGCACCTGTGAATATTGACAAAGCACTAAAAGCTCCTAGTGTTGTAGGTAATGTTCTACCTGCACCCTTACCTAATTGTTTTAATGCACTCTTGCGATGTTCGCTTGGTGTACCCCATTTGCCAGAGACTTTAGATTTGGTCATTTTAATAGTTTCACCTTGTGGTATTTCGGATGGAGCTTTTAATAAACGTTTTATTTTCTTTTCACGTACTTGTACTGTTTTAGTAATATTTTGTTTCTCTCTTATTCGTGCCTTATTCCGTTTAATTTTACTTAGAGATTTAAGTTCTTGTTCAACAGGAGACACTTTACTTTGTTTACTCTTAATAACTTCGTGAATATTTTTTGGTAAACTTCTTTTATTAGGTGCAGAAGACTTCTGTAATTCTTTCCTTATATCACTTGTAGTTGCCCTTGAAGGTTCTGATACATATGCTCTTGATAGTTTTCCTCTTTCATCCGTAACTACCTTACCAGTATCCTTAATTTCTTTTACAATATCAGCATCAGTCCTCATTCTTATATATCTTTTCTTACCGAAGCCAGCACTATGATCAGTATATGGCCTAGACGGATTTGCTGGATCACGTGGTGATTGTCGAGGACGTTTGATTGTAGTAGCAACTGTACGTTCTTTTGGATTTTTCGTTAATCCTTTATTTATTTCCTCATTAATAACTTTCATTTCACTTGGTAAAGCCTTTTTGATTTGAGCTTGTGTGCGATACCATTGTTTAGCTTGGCCTATAACTTTTGAAGTAGTTAATTTTTTCTTTGCTTCATCTGTTGTTAATGATGCACCTAGTGTAGTTATTTGATCAGGAGCATCTACGTCTGTTACTTTTTTAAGTTGATTGATCATTGTCTTGCCTCTCCATTCTCTTTTTTCCCCTGAGAAGAAGTTACCAAGACTTTTAATTGCTTTATCCTTTTTTATTATTTTATCTAAATCTGTATTCTCTTTTCTGATTATCTTTTGGTTTGCTTCTAAATGTTTAGCTTGATCTGAATGTACTTCTTCTGGATTAAACTTTTCAGTATGGGTTCCTCTTGTTCCTTCTTTACCTTCATAAAGTTGCGCCTTATCTGCTTTCTCGGCTTCAGATAAGAAATGATCTCCAAATACATTCTTACCAGAATATCCCAAATCTTCTACTTGTTTATTAATTAACTCTGAAACTATGTCTATTATTGGTGCAGACTTAGATACTTCTGGTCTGCTGAAGTCAACAATTTTTTGTCCTTTTGGAACAGATAGACTACTTTTATTAATCCTATTCTTTGCTATCCTTTTACTGTCAAACGTTTCTATGATGTTTTTACCATCCTTGCCTTTACCCATAATCACTTTTTGTGATTTGAATTCCCCTTTCCCTTTATCAACATACTCGTTTTTCTGAGTGTTATAGGGTTGTTGCCTAACAAAAGAACCAGTATCTTCTACATGCTCTTTACCTTCTTCAATACCCGGACTATCTGCAAAGTCAGTTCGTATTGAGTCAAATGTTTTTAAAGGTTGTGATACATCACCCCTAATATTTGCAATCCTATTTTTACTTGCCCTACTATATAAGTCTTTGATTACTTTAGGTTTTTTTAAGTATCCTGTTCCTTCTACTAATTCCTGTGTTGACTGTTTTTTATTAAATGCAATAGCTTCAGGAGTACCAGACGAATCATAATGTCCTTCATCAATAAGCATCTGGTTATATTCTTTGGCATCTTTTCTATAATAGGTATTTTTATCTTCTAATACTTCAAGGGCCGCTAAAGAGCTTGTGATGTTAGGATTTTTAAGTGTACTTCCATGTTTAACATCTTCCACTTCATCTAAATATGCCGTCACTACTTTTCTAGTATTACCTTTACCGTATTGGGTCTGTAATTCGCTATACCTATCCCACCATTTTGAGGTATCTGCGTAATTATATTTTATCTCTCCTACATCATTAATATTATACATGTTAAGTAGTTGCCTACCTTCTGTTCCTCCCTTTGCACCTTGAGCTTCTAATTTTTTAAGTGCCGCTCCTCTTCTTGCTATTTTATCTTTAGGCGTACCAGATTGATTAAAAATTTCATCAAATGGACTTATTATTCTACTTTGAATCCCTTTTGCTTCTGTCCATTGTTTAATTTCAAAGTCAGTATCGCTTTTTTCATATCCTCCATACCATATTTCAACATCTTCAGGCTTATACGTTCCCATTGTATCAGACCAGATTTTATCTAATGTCTTTCTAACAGCATCTTTATCCCTTATATCACTATATCCTTCAAGCCAGATGGCTTTTTTAGCTGATTTGCTTGGTGTGGGATGTTGAGTAAAGCCAAAGTTACGTGGGTACTTGGGGAGGCTCTTATTAGTTACTCCCGGTAGTCTTTTGCGGCCAATCCCTCTAGCCTCAAGATCAATAGTTGCACTACCAGACTTTTTAAATAAATTATACTGGTGAAGTTTTGGTGTTTTCTTAGCCATTAGAAACTTTTATCATTTTTTAGCAAATTCCATGGACTACCGCCACGTCCTTTAAACATTCCACCCCATTTACCGCCTCCACCACCTGATTTGCCACCACCTTTTGATGTAGTGGATGTTGTTTTAGTTGCCTGTATTCGTCCGTCGTTCTGTGCTTGGAATTCCCTTCGCACTTTTAACTCTGATAGTGCTTGTTTACTATTAGGATTACCTTTCCTAAATGCTTTTATCTCATTTGCATGTATTTGTCTTGCACTACTTGTAATTTTTGCCGCTAATTTGCGTTTATTCTTTTGCTCTATGGGGTCTTTCCATTTACGCAATTCTTTTTTGTTACTTTCATTGGCTCGTCTTTCGTCTACTATTTCTGTCCGCATATCTTGCGCAATATCGGAAGCTCCGGGATTACCAATACCTTGCTTTGCTTCCATTCTTACATGACCTCCATCTGGTTTTTTAATTGCTGTTTCAAAAGCTCTTCTTCCTACATTTTTTCCACCACTAAATGCTTTGTTGCCAAACACAACTTCTGGGTCTGGAGTCCGGGTGAGTAAGGACATAGGGCTAGATTTTAAATTACTTCCTGATATTTTCCCTCCAACCAAGCCTTTAAGAAATACCCTGTATGCTTTTGCCTTCGGAGAAAGTACATTTAAATTCTTAAATGTTGTGGCAACTTTAGCAACTGTCGGTGTTGTCGGTGATGTTGATAGAGTTGATAATCCTCCTGATGCAATTGTTGCTCCTGTAAGAAGAGTCCTACCGATAAATGCTCTCCTTGTAAGGTCTGCCATAATTAATTAATTGTTGGGCCTGTTATTACTTTACGACTCTTAAAAGCCGCAACTAACATCTTTGCACCATCATCACCAACTAGGGCAACTAACTGTGCATTAAGCTCTTCTATTGTTCGTCCAGCATCAAAAACATTTGCGACCTTGTGACCACCTCTATCTAGTATCTCTTTTGCGGCATTTAGCTTTACTGTATCACTTTCACTATGCATTAACCCTTCTATTACAGATAACGCTCTTGGCCCTCCTTCTTTCAACCGGGTATGGAATCTCTTATCAACCTCATCCCTATTCTCATTTACCAGCTTCCTACCCTTCATTTGTAATTGGTAGGGATTCTTATCTTTATATCCTGCTTCCTTCATTGAAACTAAGTAATCACCTGTCTCAACGAAAGTGTCTAGGAACTTCTCTGTATTAGGCATTACTTTTTTTTGTTCTTGAATAAACCTTTCACACTTTGGCTTCCGCTTGCTTTTCCGACATATGCTTGATGTAAACCCGGATTGTCTTCCAATCGTCTTACTGCTCTAGAAATCTCGCCTCTAGTTGGTGCTATTGATCTTTCAGCTTCTTGCGATTTTTGATCATACATTCCGTCTTTTCCATTTGGATAAGTATTCCTTTCACTTATCTTCATTCTAGGACTTCCACCCTTTGTGTAACCCTTACGCTGATTAGGTGTAGTAATTATACTACCTGTACCCTTACCAACGTACTTCTCTTTCCTGCTTCGTCCAAAATCATATCCGCTATAGTCGCCCATATTATCTCCTTCTTTTGGCTATGCGATCTAACTCGTTCATAGAGTTGTCTGTTTTAGTTTTATGGTACTGCTGTTTATGCAGTCCCGGCAATATTTCGTTAATCATGTGACCTGTTACAGCTTTCTTTCCCATTGAAGGGGGATTACCAGCTCGGAATTTTAACCTTTCATATTTATTCTGCATTATCCCTAATACGTTTGATGTGTATTCCTGAAGTGGCATACCTTTATGATCACCCTTACCAGTTCCGTATCTTTTATCATATTCCTTATCTAAATTTGTCAACATACTACCCATAGATCTCCTTTTAAGATGTGTATCCTACTTTCTTCTTCATTGGATTGTCTTCAGAACTCTCGTCACTAGCTTTACTTGTTAGTAACGTCTTACCCAACCCACTCGGTGCTTTCTCTTGTGTTAAACTGTCCTCTGGCTCCTCTGTCTTCTTCTTAGGACGACCTACCTTGCTTCCGTATGTTCCCTTACCCTGTGGCATATTTCCTCCAATAATTCCTAGTTATTTATTTGTAACTCTATTTTATATCATAAAGACTTTCAATGTCTTTTAAAGATTTTTTTTAATCCTGTTGTATTGGGGTAACACTTGTTTTTCTCTCCGTGTAGGGGAATGGGTAGAGAGTACTACATAGACAAACCCATTTTGTACCCCCACCCCCTTCATACATCATGCACATACAGAACGCACACTAGAAGATTAATATTATTTGCAGGGTTGAGGGAAATATAATATTACTTGGATAGATATAAGTGCATATAAACTATGATTATGTTACCAAGTATATACACATACAAATATAATCTATATTAAGAACGACTGTATTGCTCAAGGGGTAAATATAATATTTAATAAATAAGAGTCATTGTCAAGTCTTTTCTTAAAGAATAATCATGGGGTTGCCAAAAGGCACGTCTATCGGCTCAGACATATTGATGATAAACAGATCAATACTCGCCTCTATCCTAACCCAAAAGATGATCATACATAATGAAGTATTATATTGTAAGAAGAAATAGAATTATACATATAGAAATATCCTTCTAAATCCTTTTCCTAAATATGAAGTTGACGGGGGTGATGGGGGCTGTGGGCTAAGATACAGCATTCCATAACTTCAAAGATTAACTTCAGTCACGTGTT
>Ga0115007_10001692_pt1 | contig 14016 bp, 11 predicted proteins | sample ArcOceMetagenome_2_FD_87166 | JGI IMG/M metagenome (GOLD analysis project Ga0115007, IMG submission 87166) | Marine eukaryotic phytoplankton communities from Arctic Ocean - Arctic Ocean ARC135M Metagenome | ecosystem: Environmental > Aquatic > Marine > Oceanic | place: Arctic Ocean | collected... | reverse complement strand
TGATAAAGTTGGAAGGACATCTGCAGATACAATTGTTCTAAGACAACGTACGTACCAAAACTACCTTCGATTCTTGTGAGAAGAAACCAGAACATAGGAAACAATTATTACTCAGCGAAAGAAAAGAAAGAAAAAACGATGTCATCGTCTCCATATGCACCATCCGCGAAGATTTTAAATGAAATTTTTCTAAAACGAAAAGGATTAAAGACAGTAGTATATTCAAAAGATGGAGAATTGAAATGTTCAAAAGCAACATTTGCAATTTGCTCTCATGTATTGGAACAAAAAACACTTCTAGCAAAATTATTGAAACAAGTACCAGCAATCCAAGCCAAGAATCAAGGTAAGTAATTTAATTACTACTACTCCTCATCCTTCGTTCGTCGAAAGCTATTTCAAGATAGAAGTTCTTTCTTTCTTTTTTCGTCTGGATTCCTCATCAACTAACGTTTGTTCTTTCATTATCATTTTGTCAAACAAAAACAAAAAAAGCGCTTGTATATATACTGCTATATGAGCTTCTTATGGGTCCTAACAAAAAGATTCGAGGTGGGGGTGCTCTTAAGCGACAAATTATGTCTCAAATAGACGACATAGAAAGTAATTTTAAGGAACTTAAACATGAGGAGGAAGAAAGAAACGGAGTGTTAAATCAGAATAGTAATACGTCGAAAAGATCTATGACAATACCACGTTACGTACGTATCAATACACTGGTTGCTGATCGAGAAGAAGTTTTACAAACAATCCGAGATAAGAATGCTAAGGTATACATCGATGCACACATACCGAATTTATTGGTACTTGATCACACACCTGAATCACGTGCATTATTACAGGAACTAGTGGTATCTCAAAAAGTTATTTTGCAAGACAAATCTTCCTGCTTTTCAGCTCTTTGTTTAGTGCACGGATTCGGGGACAACAACAATGGTTCCAATAATAGTAAAGACAATGGTTATCATTATTTAGATGCGTGTGCTGCGCCAGGTAACAAGACATGCCATTTAGCGGCCTTGGTACAGGCTGGAAAAGCCAATGATTCTCGTTCCTCTATTATTTACGCCCTGGACAAATCACCTGATCGTTATAAACTTTTAAAGCGTCGGATGGATGAATTGGTTCCACAACGTACTGTCCAATGTCACAATTTCGACTTCTTTGACGTTTCTCTCGACCACAAGAAAAAAGAGAATCGTGATGAAACGAGAAAGGATAATATCGACAACAAACTATTTAAACGTATTCGAGCTATCATGTTGGATCCAAGTTGTTCTGGAAGTGGTATGACGACGAATCATACTGAAAATTCAATAAATCGTGATTCATTGTTTTCAAACGATCGTATAAAAACTCTAAGTAACTTTCAATTCACAGCGCTCCTTCATGCAGCAACGGACTTTCCTCATGTTGATCGTATTGTGTACTCAACTTGCAGTTTGTACGTGGAAGAAAATGAAGGTGTCGTCCAACGTCTATTAACGTCGACGGATGATTGGGAATTATGTGCACCAATATGCCTCGCAAGTTGGCATCGACGTGGATTAGTGACAGAAGATAAAACGATGACGACGACTATAGATGATGATGACGATGATGACGATGTTGATTCGTCTTCGTTGTCATTGACACAAGATCAAGCGAAATGCTTGATTCGAGTCCATCCTGGTGAAGATGCTACTAACGGGTTCTTTGTGGCTTGTTTTCAACGAAAAACAGATGCTAATAAAAACAGTAAACCAAATAAAGCTGGTAGTAAGCAATCTCATTTTCAATCACCTTCTGAAAATAACATTCCAGAAGGAATGGAGTTATACGATAACCAATTTCATTGTGAAGAAGAAGAAAGCCTGCCAGTTAGTAAAAAATCGCCTACGAAAGTTCCGCCATCTAATAAATCCACAGCAGAAGCAAGCAATAAAAATTCGAATACTAAAAAATCGCCAACGAAAGTTCCGCCATCTAAACCCACAGCAGGAGCAACCAATAGCAAACGAAAGGTAAACGAAATATCTTCTGCAGATGATGCTGCTAATGATGTGCCTGCTAAAACTAGTGGTATTTCAGCAAAGAAACGTGCAAAAAAATCTGAATGGAAACGCAAACAGCGGTTAAGGAAGGAAGATCGCTTGAAACTCAAAAATAAAGATTAAGTTTATGTTTTATTATATCATATTTATCACCATATTTGCATTTTCCTATATATAGTTTTGAAATATAATATGAAATGTGCTAATTATTACTGAAGGACTGATTTGATTACTTTAAACACAAGAATAATAAGAGGTTGATACCATTTTTGGTTTAGTTGATTTTATTTTATATTATTATCTTTCTCTAAGCGCAGGATTGAGTTACTCCAACTTTTTTTCGACAACCAACGTGTCCACAATAGTGACCAGTTTTCTTACAAGATGGAACACAAAAGGGTACCCAGCACAAACGCCAAACTAAAACGGCGAGAACTATTACCGCAACGATTGTTGTTACGCCGACCATATCTCTTACGGAAGTCACAGTTTCCTTTCCACAATGTTGACATTGTAAACCAGTAGAATTCCTTCCTAGATTATTGTGTAACTGAATTCGAGATCCGCTAGCAGTAGTAATAATTTTAGTTATATTTGTTGTTGTTGTATTATGTTTTGCTGTAGTAGTCGCCAACGTCGAATTAGGATTAGAAGCGACAGCTGATCCGGATGGAACAGTAATGTTGGTTGGTGCAGTTACTATGGAAGTAGTTTTATCTTCCAACGGTATACCACTACGTCTGTAATGATTGGGATTGGCATATCATCTTCCATACCTTCTTTTATTGTCATCGTGAATAGTGATCTCAAGACACGATACGATTTTCTTTGAATGCTACCAATAGGGATGACAGTCGACAGTCTTGGTAATTTATACCATTAATTGGAATTACATTTAAGTAACATTGTACTAAGTACGAAGTTTCGCTCTGTTCGATTATTTTTTTGTATTGTATCGTGCTTTAAATATTATTGTTAGCGATTTCAATTACGCACGACTCAGATTGTAAACTATTTGAGAACATTATATTTTTTTTGAATGTGTTGGTTAAGAATTGCTTAACATCCTCTTGCTAAGGTAATGCATTGCTTCTTGAGTATGTTGTAGCATTATTGAAGGACACAAATATTAGCTCACTTCATTTTCTGGTCTTGATGGGGATACTGCTGATTGTTATAGTTGGAATTTGAAGTAGTAGTAGATAACAAGAAGTAAGTAAGTGCCGATGTCCTCATAATATTATTAGAGTGATTTTGTGTGACTATCCACACTGTAAACCAGTTGCTGCAGCTAGATTTTTGAGTAAGAGGTGTGATTTTTCAATCACATTATTAATCCATGATGAAATTGTTGGATAACCACATGTATATTGTGAGATGTTCCTACGAAACAATACTACCTATATAGGCATTAACAAACACACATTATTGATCATCACATGTGTGCATGAATATGATAGTAATTATTTAGATTATGTATTGTTTCATTTTTTCAATCGATCATTACCAATACCATTGTTGAATACTTTTTAATTTATCTATTTGGTTATTTGTCTGTGGTTAATGTTGCCTTGTACAATTTGTACAGTATATACATGATTATAGACGCAGACAGACTACTACAGTACAACGTATTACAGTAACAGCGGTGTGCACCAAGCCAAGAATTTAAACTCTTTCAATATCTGTGCTTGGATGTAGAGTTGTCACAAGCCAATCCTCCACATTCGTAGTCTTGTTCTCGTCATAGACCCAGGAGGACCACGAAAATCATTTCCCCACTAACTTTTCCAACAATTTGACGTCCTTGCGAAAGAAATTCCGCAAGGATTCGGTAGTCGCATTAGAGAGGGTGGCGTATTGGTACGAAGAAGAAACAGAAGAATTACCGTTGTCATCCCTCTTGTTCCCATTGTTCAGGTGGAGAACATTGTTGCCGCTGTTGTTGTTGTTGTTATTCTTATTCCTATTGTTGTGATTATCAAACACCTCCATCGCGCCGCTCCCACGTGGTCCGAGACGGCATTTGCGACGCCCTGGATCGTTTGGGGGGTGCTCATGGATTCCATCGGAATTATAGGCACGTCGGACGGATCGGGAATCACCGACAATAAAGTCGCGAGGTTTTCCCCCTGGTAGGAGAGAATTCTCTCCAATCCCGTTATTTTGCCCTGACGGGGATTTAGCAGAAGGGTTTGGACCTGCTCTTCCACAGTGCATTTGCGTTGGTTCGCGGTTCCCCGTCGGCGGTTGTCGTTGATATAGGAGACTAATCGATTGACGGGGTCTTGAATCAGCATTAGAAAGGTTTGATGGTTTTTATGAGTTTCGGTGGTGGTAGTGTTTGCATTTGCGTTTGCTTCTGCGGTATGCAGTGCCAGTATTTCCAGGGCGTGATTTTTCCAGGTTCGCCGGGGACATCCATTCAGGATATGTGTGTGTTGCATCTTCTTACCGCTGTCGCTGTCGCTGTCGCCGTTGCTATTGACATTGCTGTTGCAAATCGTTTGGTCCCAAGCCTGAACTTCCCACTTGGCCCACACGCCGCCAAAGCACGGCTCCTTTCCGACGCTCATATCATTTGAGGAAACAAATGGAGTCGTTATTTGTCCTTGTATGCCACCGGTCAGTAGAAAAAAGAGGGTCGTGCTGCCGGCCTTACCGCCACCCCAGAAGTAGGTTTGGTTGCAGTAAGGAGATGAGGATGAGAATGAGGATTTAGATGATGAGGATTTAGATGATGGTGACGAGGAGGGCGACTGCTGTTGCTCCTTTGCGATTATTGTTACTGCTGTCGTGTCGTCGTTGGGGAAACCAATACTTGTTCTTGTTGCCGCCACAGCCCTATCGAAAGCAACGCCAAAACAACGATAGCCGCCGAGAGAAGAATCCCCGTCGGTTTTGGGTGGTTTCCTTTCATCGGAGATTTGTTCTCGTTGCTCTTCCTGATCTTGTTGTTGTCTTGTTGTTAGGAAACCTCATCCTTGTCGTGACCATGTTGTGTTACGACGTCGTACATTACATCATTATCATTTAATTTGAAGTTACGGTAGGTCAAGAGATGTGTATATAATACCCAGAGGATATATATTATGCCCCTATGTATACTATCCTAGCTGTATGCTGTGGCCATCACTGACACTTGTGCTGCAGTTTTTTTTTGGCCAAAACATGTACAAATGTGATTGACCGACATGGGGATTTTTCAGAAGAGTACTTTGCTTGTCCCGGTAGACCTGATCCTAATAGATATACTATGTGTACTTTGGATGTATCGGAAACTGTAACGACAATCTTCGTGAGTTTAAGAGGATTGCGTACAGTAAGGGTTTGGTTCCAGGAAATTATGACATATCACTCCCCAGTTGTACCATCTGTGAAGTTTGTCAAGAATAAGATCAAGAGTGTTTTGTCTTGTGTAGAGATTAGACATCTCCGTGTGAATCTCTTGACCGCGGTATTAAGACTTCATACCTGACCGGAAACCATCACCAGATGAGAAAGGAAGCGATCTCAATCTCATCTCATTCCGATGTCATGCCCTCGACTATGTTTCTTTTTTTTCAAAACTCGAGGATTTATGCCTTTTCGTCACATTAATTTCGAATCTTGTAGGAAGCGACTGACTCATATCGTCGTCATATTATAATGTAAACATCAAATCATCACCACCAACGTTTGAATTCTTCTTCCGTTTCTTCAGTAGATACAGCTTCTATTCCTTCGGTAGATACAGCTTCTATTCCAATGACACTGGATGATTGGGTGATGTCTAATTTCTCTTCTATTCCACTGACGCTGGATGATTGGGTGATGTCTAATTTCTCTTCGATTCGTTTAGTTCGTTTTCTCACCTTTTTGGAGATATTTGTCCAGTTCGATGATAACATCAAAATAGAATTGAAGAAACCAGACGTGGCATAGCCAATGATGATGCAGGACATAAGACCTTGCAGATTAAAATTGAATACAAAGTTGGATATTGTTGCTAGCGGAAGTGCGACCAGTAGGCTACCCAAAGCATTGACCCCTGTTGTCAGGTGTGCGCGTCCCTGAGCACAAAGAATCGACCAACAAATACTACCGAATGATAAAAGTACCACCGCAAGACATACCATTGGAATCATTTCTCCTAAAAGCCGTTGTAGAGTAAGGTCGTTGGTCATCCACTTTGGAATTATCGATTGTAGCACACCCAGTGACATTGACATAAGAATCGAAACAACCACGCCCATGAAAAGGGATTTTTCCGAAGAGTACTTTGCTTGTTCCGGTAGACCTGATCCTAAAAGATATGCTATGCGTACTTTGGATGCATCGGAAACAGCTGTGACAATATCATCAGCAAAATCCCAAAGCATTCCAACGAGGCCCCATATTGCTACTTCCGCTGGACCTTGTATAGCAGCAAAAACAAAAAGTATATTCCATTCACAATTCTCGATTACTCGACCAGATGAAAGGCGTAGACTGGCCTTTAACAGTGTTTTGATCGGAAACCACTCGTTAAAGGGGTTTGTACCCACCATATGACGCAGATAACCATTGAGCCATCCATTATAAATGATAACAAGGACGTTGAGAAAGAAAAATAAGATATTGATGCATATATGAATCGCTCCAACCATCCACAATTCGGCTCCATCGCTGTATGTAGCCACAGTGAACACTGAAAGAAAACTAAAAAATGCTCGCACTCCATTTGAGAATGCCGAGTAAGTTTCAAATCCAGCTACATCTAATACGCAGTTCAAGGCGCCATTGTATATACCCAACGCCTCGTATAGCAAAGCGAATCGAGCATAAGCTTCGGCAGAATCTGCCGTTTCTTCGTCGAAACCTAGACGAAGTACGATATCATCGAAGAAATTCCACCCAAAAAGAACCAACGGTATAGAAAAAATATGGTGCGTCCATACGCACAACTGAACATATGTCCCAGCCAATTTCAAGTTGCTTGCACCATGCGCCTGACTGACGAGGACTTTTAAACTTGCTAGAATACCATAGAAGAACATGGTCGCAAAGCTAATTGCGAATTCGGTAACAAAGTATGCAGATAATTCGGTAGTACCGAGTAATCTTCCGATAATTCCCACTTCTAACAATCCAAGCAATGATACAAAAAGTGTGTGTATTGTATACGGAAGGGCGAGACTGATAAGTTTTTTCATTTCATCATCCCAACGTGCGCTTTTTCGTAACTTCCTTCGAAAAGCAGAGGAACAATAGAAGTAGTACCACGGGCGTATATTGTCAGAGGGTCGTTCCACAGGTTTTCCATATGTTTTTGCACCCGTATCAGGATGGTAATAGAATGTAGTTTGAGAAATTGGATCAAGATCTTCTTCCCAATCACTGGCTACTGAAAAAAGATCCTCAGGACTACCAACTTTAGCAAACTCTTGGAGATCACCTTTAATCATTAGAAAAGGATTCGATGTCTCTGTGAAAACAGAAGTACGCGATGATGTATCCATTTCTTCTTCTGGACCTATCAGCTCATCGTAAAAAAATTCTGGATCTACAGCCAACGAATCTTCATGTGGTAGAGTATTTGTTTCTTCTGTTATACCATCACTCTTACAGGACGTTAGTTGTATTATTTCGTCGCTTTTAGGCTCTCGGCATTGTGAAGAGTGGTTATTATTATTATTATTATTATTATTAATATCCATATCGTCTTTCATGTTAGTATAGCTAGAGGAAGTGGAATGTTCCAATATCCCATCGTCAATGATTGATTGACTAGATATTGCTACAACATTATTCTGATTTTTATCTGAACTTGTCTGAGCTATTTGACGAATTGAGCGACCAAGTGAACGACTATTCTTAATGAATGAATGTAACAATCTTTCTCTCTTTTTCTTTCCTTTGGAAGGTGTCATTTGTACTGCTACTGTCTGAGAACATAATGATTGCGAAACTTGCTTTGAGGAGGATAAAGCTGTAGACGAAGAAGATGTTTCTGGCTTAGCGAACGAATCGTCGGTATTCTCCGTAATTTTTTCTTTTTCTTTTGAAGATATTATTTTTCCTTCATCCATTGGAGAACGATAGGAGATATCGTTGTTGCTGTTGCTGTTGCTGTTGCTATTGCTGTTGCTATTGCTATTGCTAATATTATTGTTGGCGCTGTCATTATTTCCATTTCCATTTCCATTTCCATTTCCATTGACATTGACATTGACGTTGTCATTAATGTCGCTATCACGTTGACTGTCATAATCTCTAACAACAAATTCTTCCGAATCACAAATAATACTTGTTTCGACGTCAGACGATTTTTCCTTCGTCCATAATTCGCTCTTTCGAAGTACCCGATACAATGTTAAGTAGCGAGGTAGAAGTAGGACCAATATAAAGGAAAATAAAAAACATACCACGAAGGACCAAGGACTAGGATCCACAGTGTTTTGGTAGTAATTGTAAAACCCTATCTTGTATATTGCGTCATCGTACCAGTACAACTCTCTCCCGTCTACTATACTCATAGTGTGGCCCGAGAAAAATGTCTCCAGTTGAATTATATTCACGGAAATATGATACAGACAACCCAGCCAATCGTTGCTGGTCGTGCATGCATACCCAAAGGAAAAGGTTTGCGTCGTCGAGCGAGCTTCGCCAAGATACACTAGCTAGCACTAATCGAATAACGCCAGTACCAGCAGTAGAGTAAGACTTGGTGATATTCGAAGCAATGAATATACACTCTTTGAATAAATAAATAGTAATGTACCACGGTAGGCAGAAGCAATACTACTAGTAGCTACAGATAGTACTAATAATGGATCCTCGGCTTTTCTGATGTGTGTCGTGCGTAAATATGTAAATATACTGTACTATAGTAGGATAGTAGGGGAGATTGAAATGATACCACACACGTATTAACATCAAACAAAGCTAGTATTGTTTTTTTTTGCATAAAATTATTATTACATAGGCAACATCTTTATCGGTAATAATTAGCGAGCACGTGCCACAATGACGGGCGAAAGCAAAGCACGCGCCGTGTTTTCTTTAAAAAATTGGAGGGGATTTTGGTTTTTTTTACATACTAGTACATTATATCTCCCCATCATATCAATCAATCACTAAAGGAAGTGGTATGAAACTGCTAGCTGCATCAATAATATGGGAGCAGGATAACACGCAGTAAATGGATTGATACTACTCTTTCTTTTTACTTTAAGATAGTTTTGACACTGTATTTTATTGTTGTGCCACAACAACTTTATACCCAAATGGTAAGGACAGAAAATCAACACCGAAGAGTATACTCAGACTCGCATATAATATATGTATATTTGTTTAGTACTCAGGTTCCGAGAAGATAAGATATTCTCTACAGTTATTCATTTGCGTGAATATAGTTCAAAAAGATAATACTCTACAGAGTTGACTTTTTTTAATGTTTAATAAGGGGAAGACATCATCCCACCGAGATTATTTTTGTTTTTGTTTTGTAGCAGTATTTTGCTATGAGTCAGAAACTCTTCTGTCTGATGATTTCAGTGTTGGTGATGGTATTCGTACTACAGCACGTACAAAGTCGTCTATTTCTTTTTCTAATTCTGATAGAGGATATAGACCGTTCACAAGCTGGGGTGGTATCTGATTTAATCCCGCTCTCGCACCAAGAATAGCACCCATGATAGATCCTCGATGCACATTTTCACCACCCACATTGGCATTTGCTAATAAACCTTGCCAGACACGGTCGCCACCGCCGCCGCCGTCATTATTATCATTAGTAGTAGTAGTAGGCATATACTTTGCGACCATATCTACCAATCCGGGTAGGGAGGAAGATAAATAACAAGCGGACATAGTTGATGAATCTTGTACACGAGGATTGGACGGACGTTTAATAGCTTGTTTAGAAAATTCATTGAACGTATCTAAAAAGTCATCGTCATTTGGATTGCGAACAGCTTCAAGGACAACCGTGGCCCACAAACTAGATATACCTTCCAAAACAGACGATCGGCGTGTAACAGCTGCACAGTCAGCGGCAAACTTTTGAACTTCATCATTCAAAGTTGTTAATTTTGAGTTGTTATTATTGTCATTGTTGTTGTTACTTATTATGTGCGTGCGGATACCTGCCAAGGCAACAATAGTTGGTAAGATTAAACCGTCCATCGTATCAACATTATGATGATCATTATCGGGACAATCTTGTGGTGGTAGTTGACGAAAAATCATATTGGCAAAGAACATTCTATGACACGTACTTGCATACGTATCATTATGACTACCGGGTGTTGTCATAAATTTTATATATGCGTCTCTAAAATGATCAGCATCAAATATTCCATCATTGACAACTATAGATTTCATTAATACTCTTGCTAAGGAAACCTCCAACGTATTTTCTCCACGTTGTAAGGTACCATGATAATGATTAGACTCATTCGGGGACCATAATTTTTGTTTACCATGATTGATAATATCACCTATGATAGTTGCTGTGCTGCTACTTGTTGACATCGATTTACTTCGTCCACCACCATTCAAATCAGACTTATTCAATATACTACCTGCAAGTTTTTTATTGGGCTTCGTATAATCTGAGATTTTATGACCATATTCACTAATTATTTGTCGTTCACCACCGTAATACCAGTGTGTTGGACTTGCCAATGCATCACCAGCAAAGAAAGACCATGTTGCACCTTTCAATCTATTTTCTATTTCAGGAATTGATAGAGGTTGTGAAGAAGTACTACTTATTGTATGACGATTAGATGACAAAGCTTTCTTGTTGAAAATTGAAAAGACACCCATAGCCAGAATGGCAAAACTACTGATATATAAAATTCGGATTGTCGACGACGATGGTAGTCGGAGCGAAAACTTATTTCTTTTTGATTTTCGATTGTTTTTTGCTACAACCATTGTCGCTGTTGCCTAATTTTGTGTTGTTGTTTGTTGTTTTCCGTTTTATCGACTCAGCAAAAAAAAAAAACGAATTGTTGGGCGGGAGCGATTTTTCGTATCAATTTTTGTCGCGAACGATTAGATTCATTCGATTACTCGATTCAATTCGAAAAACGATGGATCACACTTTCACTTGCTTACACCCATCATCTTCCATCTTCAACTTGCATTATGTACTAGTATCATCATATCACATATCACATCATACAAGTCCACACCATTACTAATCGTGAGGACCCCTGCAATCGACGACGATTTTGCTATTACTGCAACGATGATGATGCCGATGATGCAGATGATCCGTCCGATCATTACGATGGTGGTGATGATAATGCTGTCTACGACGACACCGAATGCGTGTGTCGTCGTTTCCGCCTTTTATAACTCTGTAGTGCCATCATCCTCATCTCCGAGACTATCATCTTCTGACATTGTCAGGGTAAGTAGTAGTGATTCGTCAGCAACACATGGTATTGTCGATAAACTTATACAACAAGTAAAAATAGATGATGGAGAAAAAGCTGCTGTTGTAGATCCCACCAATACTACCAATCAGAAGAATCTTCGAGATACTACTATCAGAGATTTAATAACAGATATATCATCAACACAACAAGTATCTTCTAATACAAGTACTAATGATGATTTGTTCGGACCACTTTTGGGATATTATAATGTTTCGTATACATTAACAGAAAACCCTAAAGATAATCCAGTTGGTGGAAAATGGACGCGTTCCCTTTGGACTGTGAAACGTACGTTGCAACATGTATTACCTCCTCTTCCATCATCATCATCATCATCATCGTCCGAAAAAGAAGAAGATGGAAAAGAAATAACAGCAGCAGCAACAGTAGTAGCTCAAGTTGTAAACGCAATTAAATTGGAATGTCTATGGGGATTTGTTGGTATCTGGGTTTTATTAAGAGGTGATGCTGTTCCATTAAAGGACGATCAAGAAGTTAATATTATCAAGGAAGAAGAAAGTCATACTGATTCGAGAAATGAGAAGAAGAAAAAGAAGAATAGCAAGAAGTCTCCTCGTAAACTTCTACCAAATCTTTCTGATCGAACCGTTAAAGTATACTTTGACCAACCAAAAATCGGTATAAGTTTGTTTAGAAAATCATCATTGTTGAACAACAACAAAAACAAAAAGATGCTGTTATTACAGAGAGTTCTTAATTTAGGTCCAACATCATCGGTCGTATTGGATACACCGTACAATGATAATCGAATACGTTTAGGGAAAGGTGGTACTAGTGGTTCACAATTTGTTTTCTGTCGTATCAATGACGATGATGACAATGATATTGACGCTAAAGAAGGATGGAAGTGGGTACTAGCATCATCTGATAATAAGATGATCGGCCGTAGTTTGACGAAGAAAAAACTTATGCTTCGGTTAGGAATATTAACTTTTGCGTTTAGTCTTTCCTACACGATATTACAACAACAACATCGTTGGATGAAAATTGGTGCCGGAATATCTGCTATAATTTCTTGTATGTCGATGCTATGGTTGAGTATGAGTACAGGTGGAATAGAAACTCAAGGAAATTCCTTCAGTAAAGGAAGAGGATAAAAAACAAAATAATAAATACGTAACTCACGCGTTAAACAAAAAAAGGAACTTTTAACAAGCAACTCTTTAAATAATAGTGGTGGTGATGATTGTTGTTGTTGTTTTTCTTCTTCTTCATGCATGATAGCTAGAGGATAAGAAAACAATAATTTATAAATGAAAACGAAGAAGACATGATAAACATATAACTACAAACATAAAAGATTTAGCCAAAAACGAGAGTATCTATGAATTCACACATGTACATAGTAATATAATAGACACAATACTTCTGGCATAAGACAATGATATCTAATTTTCATTCATAAGCATTGTGTGCTACGAGACGATGAATGTAGAAAGAGGCCGAATGAATCTACTACAAGGAAGCAAGACATAATATTTTAGCCCAACGAGAGTATCTGCGAATTCAGACATGTACAATATAATACAGTAGACGCAATATTTCTTCTAAACCACGATCGTTCCTTTCTTTTGCAAATTTGTTCTAGTCGCCCAACGAGTCAGGTAAATCAACGTGTATCTCGTAAGGAACGTTCGCATTCATGATACATATATATGGAGGCGCGTAGAGCATCTAATAAAATAGTATTACGACCCCAACCCAAATCAAATACAAGTAATAGATTTTTACAGCATGTGCTGTCCCTTTTCTCTTTTCATTGTTTTCGGATTCAATAATATTTCATTATATATAAATTTTATAAATAAAAATTAACGAAGACGACGTGCTTCACGTTCCCATTCTAGTAGACATAAGATATCATTTTCTCTGACTGGACCCTTAACATTTCGTACAATGGATCGTCCTGAACCGGCACCACTTTCTGCATCCATAAATTCGACACGGACTTGTGTAACATTACCGGTGTTACCGGTACGGCCCAAGACCTTACTGACTTTAGCGAGTTTGAAATGTGTTTCCTATTAATTGATTGATTAATTTATTCATATTTTCCAGGTAAGTAATACATAGTAATTTAGTTGATACGTTAGGATAGGATACCATGGTAGAGTAGAAGTTAGAAAAAAAAAGTTTAAATAAGGTGAGTTTTTTGGTCTAGTACAAAAATTACGTAGATTCTACAGAGAATCCAAGTAACGCGGTAAATTTTAACACACGACAAACAACACGTAAAATAAATAAAAGTTTTCTTCCACCATGGTCGTGTTCGAACGACGCTTCAATTTATCTTGAAACCATCAGCATCAAATATTACAGACAGTATATATTATTCGTATTCATTCTGTTCAACTGATATGGGTTGCGATTGACTTACCATCTTGGTATATTATGTGTATTTTCGATTAAAAATTATGATGATGTCGAAAGAGTTGCTTTGCTTGTTGGTAATTGATCTCGATTTGTTTTTTTTTGTTCGTCGCTTTGCTGCTTTTCGTTTGCGCGCGTTAATAAAAGATAAATTATGTTAAATAATAACTAACTAATGT
>Ga0115007_10001691_pt1 | contig 14017 bp, 10 predicted proteins | sample ArcOceMetagenome_2_FD_87166 | JGI IMG/M metagenome (GOLD analysis project Ga0115007, IMG submission 87166) | Marine eukaryotic phytoplankton communities from Arctic Ocean - Arctic Ocean ARC135M Metagenome | ecosystem: Environmental > Aquatic > Marine > Oceanic | place: Arctic Ocean | collected... | reverse complement strand
CTCATCACCTTCCCGGTGGTATCCGCCGCGACTTCCCAAGAGACGTTCCCCCCCGACGCGATTTCCAACCTCGCCGCGCGCGTCGCCGTCAACCGCTCCAGCTCGCTCGCCTTTTTCGCCGCCGCCACCAAAACGCTCGCCGGCACGCCCGCCATGCGCGCCACGTTCAACCCGAAGCTTCGGTGCGCCACCCCGGGGGTGATGTGGTACAGGAAGTCGATCTCGACCACGGGCGAGTTTTTTTCAGAGTCCTTTTCAGAGTCCTCGGGAGCGTCCTTTTCAGCGCCCTCCCCCCCGTCTTTTCCTTTCGAGTTTTTTCGTACCGCTTTCTTTTTCTCCGCGTACGCCGTGAACGCGGCGCCGCACTTCGTGGGGTGATTCGCGGTGACGTCCCTTGCGACGTTCGGGTAGTGCGTGACGAACAGGGTCAGGGCGTTTTTGTTTTGAGCACTCAGCAGGTGCTCCAGCGTTGCGTACGCCACGGCGACGCCGTCGTGCGTCGACGTGCCTCTGCCGAGTTCGTCCAGGACGACGAGGGACTGAGATAAATAAAAGAAAGTGTCAGTCTTGTATGGGCAAACAGTCGGCGGGATCTGGGTTGGGAAATACGTACCTTCGCCTCGGTTTTGACCGCGGCGAGAATCCCAGCGCACTCCGCCATCTCCTCCAGAAACGTCGAGGACCCTGTGGCGAGGTTGTCGCTGGCGCCCATCCTGGTGTGCACGCCGTTGAATGCGGTGAGCCGCATGGCGACCGCGGGAACAAAAGAGCCGATCTGCGCCATCAAAACAAGCAGCGCGGTTTGCCGGACAAACACGGATTTGCCGCCCATGTTCGGGCCGGTGATGCAGAGCGCCTTTTTTTGGTTTTCGCCTGAGATTGTAAAAAAAAGTGTCAGTCTTGTATGGGCAATCAGGGAGGCGGAATGTGGTAAATGGGAAATACGTACCACCGCCCAACCGCAACGAGTTCGGCACCACCCTTTGGCCGCCTACAAGCGTCGCGTCCAGAATCGGGTGCCTGCCTTGCGTGATCTCGAGCAACGATGCGTTGGTTGAGGGTGAATCGTGGCTGGCGTCTTTGCTCACTTCCTTTGAGGATTCATTTAACCCTCCTTTGCCAAATTCCTTTGAGGATTCGTTTAACCCTCCTTCGTCGTCGCCGTGCACGAACTCGGGAGCGCAGTACCCGTCCTGCCTGCCGAGACTGGCGAGCGAACACAGCGCGTCCAGCCCAGCCGCGGCCCTCACCGCGGCGCGCAACGCAAGGAAGTTACCAGCGCATTGTACCTTCAGGAAGGAGACCCACGCCGCCGCGCACTTCGTGACATGCCTTTCGCGCGCGCGCTCCAGCGCGCGCGCTTTCTCCACCACCGCGGGGGGGTGGTACCGGATAACCTTTTTGCTTTTGTTCGTGCTCACGCGGACCCAGTCGTGCGGGACGTTTTGGAACGAGTCGGAGAGCTCTATTAGGAACTCCACGAGCGCGACGGTGACGTAGACCAGGGTGGCGGGAAGGAGGTGCTTTTTAGTTCCCGTGCCCAAAACGACGCCTTTGCCTTTCGTTCCTTTGCCTTTTGTTCCCTCAGAAGTGCCAGCTCCTCCACCGTCGCTTCCGCTAACGAGTTGCTCACGCAGCACGGGCAGCAAGTCGTCCATCGCCCGAACCGCGACCTCCACCCCCGATCTTGTTACTTCAAGCTCGGGAAACTGCACCGGATCGGGCCGCAACGCCGTGGCGGGGGTCGCTTTGCCGTGCTGGACGCATTCCAAGTCCACCGCCGCGAGCAAGGTTTCGCACAGGTGCACCACGGCCGGGTCGCTCGCTTCGCACAGAAGATATACGAGCATGGGCGACGTGGCGAGGCGGTCAACGTTGGTGGATTCGGTTTGTTGAGATGATGTGTTGTTTTTGCTTTTCGTGCCAGACCCAGCCGCCATGCCGTGAATCGAGTTCGCGAAACTTTTAACCGCGCAAAGCGCGTTGACAAGCTCGGCGGGCGTGGCGGTTCCGTGGAAAACGCGCGCGAGGTACTGTGCTTGTAAAAAAAAAGTGTCAGTCTTGTATGGGTAAACAATCGGCGGGATTTGGTGAAACACAAACGCACCCGCTCGGCGTCCCATCCTGTTTTCGGGGAATAGCACGACGTAAGCGCCTCCCCCAAGTCCTGTAGCGCACCGCCCATCGCCGGCTCAGCGGCGTCCCGGAGCTCCGCGACGGCACAGAGCCGGGCCCGAATCTCGTTTGTGTCGGTGAGCGGACCCACCACCCACCGCCGAAGCGCCCGTCCGCCCTGCGCCGTCACCGCGTTCGCGCTCAGCAGCCACAACAGCGATCCCTTGTACGTATCGTCGCTGCTTCTCAACAGCTCCAGTTGCCGAATCACGTTCGGAGAGAGGCGCATTTCCCCAGAGGCCAGGGACATCGGCCGGAACGACCGCGTGCCGAGCAGCGTCGCTACGCCCGCCAGGCCGAACTGGCTGAGCCAGTCGAACGCAACCGCGGTGGCTCTTAGGGTTTGGGGGGGTAGGCGTTGCAGGGTACTGAGTAGGGCTTCTTGCGGAGGTAGGGCTTGCGAGGAACCGTGGTGCTCCGAGGTACCGCCCGAGGTACCGGGTTCAATCCGTTGAGTATACTCCTTTTCGCCGGTAGGTGATGGTTTCTCAAGAGACGCTTCCCGCACCGTTTTAGTAACCGCTTCAAGCGCGCCCCCATTTTTGTACCCCGAGGTCTCGTCAATCACCTCCACCCGAACCCCGCCGCCGCCCCCGTCCCCGAACATCGCGTGTATCAACCGTTTCGTGGCGCTTGACACCGGCTCGACTAGCAAAACCTCCGCGGGCGCGATGGAAAGCAACCGCGATTCCAAGCCGTGCCGCTGGTCTGTGGTTTCGGTGAAGTCGCAGTGCGCGACATCGCCCGTTCCGCAGTCCACCGCGGCGACGCCGATTCGCACGCGCGGTTTTTGTCCCCGCCCGCCCTGGCCAGGGATTGAACCGGGGACTTGCGTCGTGGAAGGATCACTCCATACGGTATCACCACCTTCCCCCACCACCTCTGCCTCGCACACCACGAGTAGGTACGAGTTGCGAGGTCCCGCGTCGGCGCCGGCCCCGAACGATTCGCCTTGGTCGTTGGTGCCGCCGTTTTCGGTAACAGCAACGCCCGCTTCCGATGAATAAAAGGAAGTGTCAGTCTTGAGTCTTGAGTATGGGTGTACTGTATGGGCAGACAGTGCACTTGTGACGTATGTAGCAGTTGCAGTAGTACTGGTAAATGTTACCGGTAGTGCCTTCAAACAGTCACAGAGGGGCGGTAAACAGTCGGAGGGATTTGGGTCGGGAAAGGCCGTACCTTCCAACGTGCTTTTGGTGTACAGCCCCACTAGTTTGCGTTGGAACAAGCCGGATTTGCTACCGGTGTCGCTCTCCCCAGCCGCTTTCAGCGCCGCGGTTTCGGTTTGCCGAATCACTCCCACTTTGTGCCCGGCGTCCACAAGCCGGCGCACGTACACGTGCAGGCGCTGCACGGGCACGGACGCGGTTAAAAAGGCTCGGCTTTGGTAGGCGAATATGTTCAGCACTTTGCTCGCAATCCTCGCGTCCTGGCCGTAAAAGTGGAACTTGTACCCGACTTCGATTAAAAGCAACACTCCGGGGTGGTCCTTTTTGTGCTGCTTCACTTGCTCCTCCAGGGGCGTGAGTTTTTTGGACCCGCCGGCATCAGATTGGTCACTCCGAGACTTGGCGCCGGGTCGGGTGGACCCTCGAGTCGTCGTATACGTCGTCGTATCTCCCTCCGGAGTATCACCATCGCCAGGAGTCACCGCACCACCCCGCGTATCGCCACCGGCATCCCTCGAACCACTGCCAGCCTCGCCGGGGCCCGGGCCCGTTCCCCTTGAAGCCTTTCCCTCTTCGTCCGTGCCGTCGTCGCGCAGATGGTCCAACGCCAGTTTCGCGAGGAACCGATCGTGCAGGTCGGGGAGCGATGGGCGGATGTGTTTCAGTGCCTCGGCGGAAGCAGCGGGGTCCCGGTCCCGGCGGGGACCGACGTCGCCAACGAGGGTAACATCATGTTCAGCAACACTCGGGGTGTCTGGTTTCTGGGTCACGCAAGTCGTCGTTTCGGTATCGCCCGCGCGTCGACGTTTCGCACCGGGGGTCGTCGTGGTTGCGTCGTCGTCATCAACAACAACGACTTCTGGTTCCGCGGTGGTTCGGTTCGCGGACGGTGACGGTTGCTTGAAGAAAAACGAAGTGATGGGCCTCGCCGCTTTCTTCGGCGTGCTCTCCGCGGGCTTACCGCGCTTCATCCGCAGACGATACCGCGAGGACAACCGCACGCGACCTGCGCTTGGCCGTCTGCTCAGATCTACTACCTCGAAGAAAAGCACTTCCAGCCGAGTTTTTTATTAATTTCAAAACTGTCGCTAAAAAACGCTCGCGAAGTTTCACGCCCTTCCCAGCCCCCATGCACGTTCCTCGCCGCACACGTTCTCTTGCCTGCAAAGGCTGCACCGATTGTCCGCCCACGGGTGGCTGTACACGTCGGTGCACTCCCCGCGGCACGGAGCGCAAAACTCGTGGCCGCAAACCTCGAGCTTGTGAAGCGGTTTGGTCTCGAAACAAATCGGGCACTCTCCAATTCCTGAGGGCGACATCGGACCCATCTGTTCTGGTGAGAGGATAGCGCAGTTGGCGCTGCACGTTCCGAAGTGTATGTCGAAGCACCATTTAGGCGCGAGTCCGCCGCAAGGTGCACACGATTCCATAGTGCAAGTCCCGCACCCACTGGTCGGACAGACGTTGGCGTCGATGTCGTGCGTTCGATGACCGCACACGCACGTTTCGTGTAAGACTTCGTCGTCGTCCTTTTCCGGGTCAGTGGATGGGACGACGTCGTAGCAGGTGCAAATGCACTGTTGGAAGCAGTACCCATAGCCAGGGTGTTTCACGCACTCTTCGGGAAGCGGGGGGGTAGGGGACATGGTGGTGTGAGCTGCGCGCGGGGAGTTTTGAAGGGTGCCAACAATGGAAGCGCGGTTTTTATTGTGCCGAAAGGAAAAAGTTGAAAAAGAAAATGCGGAGATTACAATTATCATTTCCTTTCCTTCTTCCCTCGGCTGCTCGGCTCTCTTCCGCTCTTTCAAAGTCACCGGGTACACAAAGTCGGACATGATCTACATTTTCACCCACACCGGCACGTACGCCCCTTCCTCGGCTTCTAACCCGTCCGTGTCCGACGAATCCGGTTCCCACGCGATGGCGATGGATACGGCGTTTTCGTTTTCGGTCGCGTCGGTCTTCTCGCCACTCGCGTTTGTCGTGAGCAGGCGCACGTACCCGGTGCGCACGCGCACCTCGCCCGTGTCTATGTTCTCGAACGCTAGCGCTATCGCGTTCGAGGTAGGCGTGACCCTCTTGCCCGATACAAGTTCCACGCGACACCTTTTACGTGACTCACGTTTCGTGACAGACGCGTTAGTAGAGTTCGGGGTCGCGTTGATTGTTCCCGAGACGTCGTCCATGCAAACGCTCAAAACACAGACGTCGTCGTCGTCGCCAGAGTCACCGTTCAGATCATCCTCAGCACGGGCAACCCAAGTACCGTCAAGCAACGCGGACGTGATGTTGACACGTAGACGTCCGTCGGGAGGAGGGTCGGGTTTTCCGTGCGGCCTCACCGCTTCCACCGGCGCCGGTTGCGCGTCTTGCGTTTCCAATGCCCTCGCGTTCTTCACCTGTGATTGTGAACGAAAAGTGTCAGTCTTGTACGGGTAAACAGTGTTTGGATTTGGGAAAGCCCCAATACGTACCTCCGCGCCCGAATTCGGCGCGCAGACGTACTCGCCGTTCGCGCAGCATGGGAACGACCCACTTTGCTCGTACTGCGACCCGCAGAACTGCCCGCGAATCGCGACCCCGCTGGAACAGCAAGGCTCCGGGTATTCGCGGTCCACCACGGCTTGCTTTTCGATGAACGCGGCGTCGCACAGGTAGGACCCTGTAATTGTAAAAAAAGAAATGTCAGTAATGTACATTATATGGGCAAACAGTCGGAGGGATTTGGTGAAATACAAACTCACCGCCCCCGACGCAACAAGGCATCTGCGTGCCCACACCGAAACCGCCGATGCCGCCGAGACCGCAGTACGCGGACGCGGAGGCGATGCCGGACATGCAACAAGGGTCGGGAAACGTGGACCAGGCGTTTATACCCCCGCCGTATCCTAACCCCTGACCTCCAAACCCATCATAGTACCCTCCTCCGTCGTAGTACCCCGCGCCGTACCCAACGCCAACGCCCACACCGAACCCGCCGCCCCCGTAGTCGTTTTGTAAATCCCGGTCTCTAAGCGCGTCGTCCACGCTGGTTTGCAAGCCATCGAGCCGCGCGTTGGTGTCCCCGAGCGCCTTGTTGACGATCGTGCTCGGATTGCGGACGGTGGATTCGCGTTCGTTGGGAAGGGTGGTGGGGTCGTTAGGGGTCGTTCCCGAGACGTCTCTCCCCGTGACTCTCCCCGTCCCCGTGGACCCGTCCCCGACGGTGGTTCTTGGACCGCCTCGTGCAGAAGGTACGGCGGAGTTAGTAGCAGCGGAGCCCGCGTTGGCGGTTCTCGAGGCGGCTACCGCGGGCGCCGTTCGCGGTGCGTCTCGCGCCAGTGCGGCGACTGGAGTCACCGAACGTCGTGCCGAACCAGAACGTTGCGTCGCGGAAGGCACCGTGCGAGGACCACCTCGTTGGGACACAACAGGGCGTTGCGTCGTGGAAGGCAATGCTGTGCGGGGACCACCTCGTTGAGACGCGACGGCTGGGGTTTGCGTGCGAACACCGCCGTATCCCACGCCACCTGTTCGGCCGGCGTAGCCACCCTGGGTTTGGTAGCCACCCTGTGTTTGCGAGGCGCCGCGAGTGGCGCTCGCGCCGCGTGAAGCGCTCGCGCCGCCTCCGGAATACGCACTCCTGCGCGAACCTGCCGAGCCGCTTTGACCGCCCGCGGCGCCGCCTGCACCACCGCCGCGTCCCGCCGCAGGTCTTTGCGCGGAAACGAGGTTGTTGCTGGAACCAAGCAACTCAGGCACGCACCAGAAAAGAACAAGGGCGATGACCACCGAGCGTCGCATCGCGGCGAACATCTCGAGTGCTACGCGAACGGCTGCGCGGGATGCTTGCGAAACGCGGACGTCCACGGAACGCTCGTCGTTCTGTGCGTGCGTCGCCACGAAGGCGGAAGCCACACGACGAGTCTCGTCTTTTGGTTTCGGCTTGTCCCAGGAGAAGATTCTTTCAAGATTTTCTGTTCCCACGTTTTACCCTCGGACGGCGGTGTCGGACTGCACAGCCAAGCTCGCGTTCTCGCCGTCGCCTTCTTCGCCCTACCCGCGATGACAACCACCCACCACGATCGCCCTCGGCGCCCACGCAAAGCTCCCCTCGCCTCATGGTTTCTCGGCACCGTCCTGCGCGTCGCGGTGGTGTTGGTCAGCATACGTAGTGCCAGCGCTGGTGGCCGAAAAACCAAAAGTCCAGCCAAAGCGGTGTCCGCGCAAGCCGCCATCCAAACCGTCCCCGCGGGCAACACAGTGCTGCCGCCTCCCGACCCGAAGCTTTCCGCCGCCGCGCAAAAAACCTGGAACTCGGACCGAACCATCCTCTGGGCCATCACGGGGAACTACGAGCCGCACGGTACGTGGACTGTTTAAAAACCGTATCCCTTCTTCCGGACTGTTTACTGCGGCGTATGGAGTACGGCGGTATAAAGACAGTCTTACCACTCCTAGACGACTGACACGTTTTTTCACCCTACCAGAGTACACCACTACGCGCGCCGACAAGGACGGCGGCGGTGCGCCTCTTCAATCGGGCAAACCGTCCGGCTTCACTGTGGACCTCGCGTCAGCGGCGTGCGCGGTTTGTTCCCTGCGATGCGAGTTCGTGCTTTCGGACACCCAGGACTGCTGGACCAGCGGCGGGTACCCCGGTCCCGGGCTCAGCGCGGGCCATGTCGACGGGTGTTTAGCGTACAGCGACACCGCGCGCAGAAGACTAGGCGTCGCCTTCAGCGACGCGGTAAGCAAACCGCGACCGGCGGGCATTTTAACGCGACTGGACCCGGACACGGGCGCGCCGGTCGTGACTCCGTCTTCCGATTTGAGCGACAAGGTACGTAATTGCATTTCCTAAATCCCTCCGACTGTTTGACCATACATGACTGACACTTTTCTGGCAAAACTCCAAGATCGTCGCCGTCGTGGGCGGCTGGGCCACGGACGGGTCGTCGCTGGGCGAATCCACAAACCCTTGTACAAAAAAACGATACAACGCCTCCCCGCAGGACGGCTTCATCGTGCTCACCGCGAACGACCCGTTCGGGGGCCCCGACGGTACGGCCCCAGGGCTTTCCCAAATAATCCCAACGCTCTTCGGCCCGATTACGCCCGACTGTTTACTCAGGCCACATCACAAAAGACGTTAACCACTTTTCGTTCACAAAAACAGCGGCGATGCGAAAGCTCTTGGACGGCAACGCCGACGTGCTTTTTGTGTACCAGTCCATCGTCAGCGACCGGAAAGACTGTACGCACTCCGGGTGCGACCCTAGCCTGTACGACGGGTTGGGTACGAAGTACGCCTGGATCCACACCGGGTTGCTTGATTACCAACTCAACGGCACCACGCTTGCGATGACCAAGAAAGGCAGCAATCTTGTGGACACGATAAACCCGTGTCTGCGCTCCGTGATGCGCGATACGTGGTACCAAAACCTGTGTTTGGAGTACGGCAACCGCGGGTTCGAGGAGGTACGTGTTGGGCTCATCTTTCCCAAATCTCGCCTCTGCGTGTTCCCATACAGACTGACACTTTCTTTTACCTATCGTAAGGTTCCGGAGCTATGCTTTGGAGGCGACGACGAAAAAGAAAAAGAAGAAAAAGAGGAAGACGACGACACGGACGACATATCACAGGACGCATCGCCCTTCGCGGACTCGCCAGGGCCCTCGCCGAGTCAGGGTAACGGTCAAGGCTGGTCGGGATGCGCGGACGGACGGTGCGCGTGCGCGGCGTGACCGGGGAGAGTTTGTTTGATTTTGTCAGTGCGTACTTTTACTGAAAGGTCTTGGGTTATTATTCGTACAGCTTCTGTGTGTGGCAGGGTGATGAACACGGAGTCACCACGTACGAGCCTCGCTTTCCTCTTCCTTGGTCACGGAGAGTCAAACAGCATTCCCTCCCTGGTGAGCTCTCTCGCTTCTGTCTCTTGTGTTTTTTTGAAGAAACGTTTTTTGGAATCTGATGATTCGTTTTTCGAATCCAACTTTCATTTCCTCGTCACTCCTGCCGTTATCCAAGAACACCCGCTTCGGTGACGTCCACTCCGCGGCGCGTCGCGGTTGCGGACCCCGGATGTGGACATCGGTGTGGGAGGCGCCCGTTGCGACGGCAAAACACGCGCCGAGGTTCGTGGACGCCACACGACACGTTGTGGTCGTCGCGTCGTCGTCGTCGAGAAAGAATCGAGGAAGAACCGACGGGCGTCGACAAGCGATTCCCCAACGATGGGGCCGGTCGCGCGAGGCGACACCCGGACGGGCCTCGGGCATGGTGAACGCATTCCATCGCGATTCTGTTCCGGACGGCACCCACTCCGAGACGAGCTCTTCGTCGAAACTGGACAACGCGGAACGCGCGTTGTACGCCGCACAGGTGCTCAGCGAACGCTTAGCGATTGAGGCTGGTGATTTGCAAAATGACGATGACGACGACTACGACGGCGACACCGCGGAAAAAAGCGCGGACAAAATTGAGGTTCACGAAAGCGCGGACGACCGGCCGGCCTTGTCTTTCCACGCGCACACAACGGATACGCATTTTAGCAAGCACGGAACCACGTCTACCTCAAGCCTTACCCTCACGCCACACCGAAAACGCAAGCGCGAGCGCGTGCGCGAGCGCGTGCGCGACTTTTTGAGGAGAGCGCGCGGTTTGCGGGCGCCGCGTTTTCCGGACGAGGCGCTTTTACTGCAAACGAAAACGCTGGACCGGAGCGGGGAACTGAAGAAAGCGCAGTGGAAGAACAAGGGTAAATCGTTGTTGCATTTGTTACAATCGAGGAAGGTTGCGACCGGGGGTTTGCGGGGTAAGAGGGCTGCGGATACAAGTAGTGCGAGTACTGCAGCGAGTACTTCAAAGAGAGCCGACGCGTCCAACAAAACAAAACAAAAGAAACGAACCAAACTCGACCCGTACGATTCGCTTCGCGGCGCGTTCAGTAAAGAAAAGCTGCGAGCGTTTTTCAAAAGGAGACCGGGGCAAGTCGCGCGCCGGCTTGCCACCGTGATGCGCGTCGGCGTGACCTTGTTACGCCTGTGGAGGTCCGAGGAAAACATCCCAAACCTCCAGGATCGAACCCGGGGCGTGGCGCTGCGCGACGCGTTGTCCAACCTAGGTCCGGTGTTTGTGAAGATCGGGCAAACCCTTTCGCAGCGAAGCGACTTGATCGGCGACGAAGCCGCGGATGCGCTGAAACTGCTGCAAAACGCGAACAAGCCGTTCCCAGACGAAATCGCGTGGGCCACGATCGCGGAGGATTTGGGGTTTGACGGACCCCTAGCCCCCGGGCACGTATCCACGCAGTTCTGCGCGGATCCAACAACGAAACCTCTTTTCCAGTTCATGACCGACACCCCGATCGCCGCCGCGTCGCTCGGGCAGGTACGGCCTTGGTCCTTTCCCAAATCCGACACACCGCCCGTTTTACCTCTAACGCGCCTGTGACTGTTCGGACCGATGGCCGGTGACTGTTGTCCATACATCGTCCAATACACATACCGATTACCCTGACTGATGTCCACACATCGTCCAATACACGGCCAACAAATGGACTGACACTTTGTTTTACCTATCGCAAGGTGTACAAAGCCCGAACCTGGGACGGTTTCTTCGTCGCGGTGAAGGTTCAGCGGCCCAACGTTTTGCGGCAAGTCGCGCTTGACTGGACCGTGTGGAGCCTGTGTCTGTCAGCGCTTAAAAAAGCGTGGCGAAGCAAAGCCAACTTGGGCGACATCGCGGACGAAGTCGGCGTGGGGGTTTTCAAGGAGCTGGATTACGTAAACGAAGCGAGGAACATGGACCTTTTCAACAAGAAACACGACTGGCTCGGTTTCGTGCGGGCGCCGTTTTGGTACCGTGAATTCACGGGGAAGGAAGGGACCGCGAAAGTGTTGACCACGGAGTGGATCGAGGGCCGGCACATCAGCGAAATCGCGGACCAGCCCACGCGCCTGCGGATGGCGCAGGTAAGGGCCTTTCCCAATCACCACGTTCCGCCTCCCTGATTACAGCCCCTCTTTGACGTCCACTCATTAAAAGGAAGTGCACTACTGGTAACTCTTACCAGTACTGGCCTCTCTTACAAATATATCACAAACGCACTGTTTGCGGAATACAAGTTACGAACATTACGACCGACTGACCCTTTCTTTTGTATCATGCCAGATGGCGGTGGAAGCGTGCGTGGCGCAGCTCACGTACACCGGGTTCGTGCACGCGGATCCGCACGAGGGGAACATTTTGCTTGAGGAAGGAACCGGTGAGTTGGTGTTTCTGGATTTTGGGTTAGTCGCCACCGTGGACGAGTTCGTCATGGAGGGTTTCGCGAAAGGCATCCAGTGTATGATCGCGGGCGACTGGCTCGGGTTGACGTACGTGTTTCGCGACGTCGGGATGTGCCCGCCCGAGTCGTTCTACCGAAAAGTATTCGTGGACCACGAAGGCGAGGTCGTGGGCGATGACGGGACGTCGAGCAGTGGCGACGGAACAAAAAAGGATGAAGAAGGGACGTCGAGAAACGGCGATTCCTCAAAGAAAACATCCTCAAAGGTCGACGAGGACGGGACTTCGCAAAAAGCATCGAAGAAAAAAAAACTGAAACGCAAAAAGGTGGAACAGCCGTGCAGCGCCGAAGAGATGGCATCAGCGATTGAGCAGTGCTTAACCACAGAAACGGGAGGCCGTACCCGGTTCGGCGCCCTCGCCACCGGGCTGTCCGGTATGTCCGGCGAGTACAAGTTCCTCACGCCTCCGTACATCGTTCTTTTAGTCAGGACTTTTCTGACGCTGGAAGGCATTGCGCAGAAAGGTACGTATTGTATTTCCCAAATCCCGCCTCCCTGTTTGACCATACAATACTGACACTTTTCTGTGGAACGCAAAAGCGGACCCCGAGTTCAACATCTGTACGTACTGTAATGCATTTCCCAAATCCCAACACTGTTTGCCCATACAAGACTGACACTTTTATTTTACAATAAAAGACGCCGCATCGCTGCCATACGCGATTCGCAGAGCGATGGCGCCGGCGACGGCGGTTGGGAAAACCGCGATGCGGGATGCGTTTCTTTGCCCGGATGATAACAGTGTGCGGTGGGACCGGATCGAGGCGCTGATGGGGAACGGAGATGACACTCGTCTGGGGAATCAATCAGAGAATCCATCCGCGGATGCGACTCGCGTGCTCGCCACTAAAAACGAACCGGTGGAATCAAACGCCGGAATACTCGAATCGGGCGGCGTCGATTTCGTGGACGGCGGCGTTCCTTTCGAGTTCATCACTGATCAGTCGGGTCTACACAGTGCAGAAGTCTCTGCACATGGATCGATGAACGACCGCAACCAATATTCCCTCGGTGAACCCTTGCCGGACGCGCTCACCGCGGCGGCGCTGAGTGGGGAGAGTTTGCTGAACGAAGTGTTCGAGACCGCGGCGAGCGCGGCATCGGCGGCGAGTTCTTCCTCAACAGATTCCGTCACAAATACTGACTCCGGTGTTGTCACAGACAAGGACGCTGGTAAGCAGTTGATTGCGAAGCGTTCGCGTGACGTGGTTGGCCGGTTGATGGGTTCCAGTGACGGCGCGGCGTTGCGCCGAGTGGCGAGCGACGCAAACTCGGTGGACGTGGCGCGGTACTTGGCGAGCGACGAGGCGCGCCCGTTGCGAGGAGTGGGGGTCGCCACCATGACCGCGGTGTTGCGTGACGTGTGGACTGTACGCAGAGCGGCGCTGGAGGCGAAGCGTGCGGGGTCACACTCGGATGGATCGCTGACTTCATCGTCGGCGTCTCGTTCCTCAAGCTCTGACAAGACGCGAAACGAGTGGCCCGAGTCCCGCTCCGCGAAAGCGATTCGCCAACGCGAGGACAAAACAAAGCGCCGGGCGCTCAAGGTGATTTTCGGTTCGCACTTGAAAAAGCTGGTGGAATACGGACCGCGGGGTTTTTTTCTAATCGCCGTGCTCATCGGCACCGCGGGTCGCATGTCCGCGCTCGCGGTCGTGTTCGCCGTGGTCGACACGGTGAAGGATTGGCTAGGGATACTGACGGAAGTAGTGCTCAAAGGAATCGCACGGGTGACGCGCGGTTTGGCGAAGGGAAAACTGGACATGGCGAAAGGGCGGAAGGATAAACTTCCAAAGGCGGAGGACAAAGCGTGAAAGCGTAACTTCATACTGGTCGCACAAAACCACGAAGCGCGACTGACTCGGAAACCTTCATAATAAACCATACGACGTACCTTTTGTATTACGGATGGATAGATCTTACACAGTAACCGTACTACCTCTGTATCAAAGTCCATACTATTACGGATGGCTACTACTGTTAAGATCTACCACTGCGACATTCTGTGTTTCAACCAGGGTGGACCGATTTAAGCTATCAAGCGGGTGCCGTGGTCCCCGAAACCGTCGCCTTGCGCTAAAAGTAGCGTAAATCGTTCCGCACTGGTTGACATCCAGAATACCTCACATATTAGTATGGGCTGTACGCCCGGTTACGGTGCTCCGCGAAGGACACGCGGGTTTTGCTGTCCTCCTCCTTACCCAGGGGTTCGATTCCCTGGCTCGTCGCGCGTTCCAACTCGGCGCGTCTCGCCGTCACCGCGCTCGTAAGCTCGCTGTCCGCGCCGTAGTCGTGCTCCAGCAGCCACCGCATTTGCGACGCGTTCATCACCGCGACGG